>Ga0075649_130_pt1 | contig 1608 bp, 2 predicted proteins | sample RifGroA1_FD_68394 | JGI IMG/M metagenome (GOLD analysis project Ga0075649, IMG submission 68394) | Microgenomates bacterium GW2011_GWA1_45_10 | reverse complement strand
CCGCCTCTAGACAACGCTTCTTTGGAAGAACGTAAAAAAGATAGATTGGCACCGGAGCCAGAACCCATTTTGAAAATCATCCCTTCATCGCGATACCAATCTAAAATTGAACTTATGGTATCTTCCACTGATAGGATAAAACAGGCGGAACACTGTGGCCGTTCGCGCACCCCCACATTAAACCAGACTGGGCTATTAAACGAGGCGTACTGGTTAATTAAAATCCACTTTAAATCGTTAGAAAAATTCTGGTAATCTTGTTCGCTGGCAAAATAGCCATCCTCCCAACCCCAACGGGAGATTTCGTTAGCCACGCGATCTACCATCTGACGCGCGCTACGTTCGCGTTCTGGCGCATCCATCCGGCCCCGAAAATATTTAGAAGCGGTAATATCGGTAGCGGTTTGCGACCAGAAACTTGGCACCTCCACATCGCGTTGTTCAAACACCACCTCGCCCCCACCCTTAGCAATTTTAGCGGTGCGCAATTCCCAGTTGATCCCAGCATACGGATCGCTCGGTGAAAAATGACTTTCCCAAACTAAACCCCGGCCCTGATGGGTCGTCCCGGTGCCTGAAGTTGCAGGCTCGGTTGACTTCATCTCTGCCGAAATTGATACAGTACTCCCATTTTGTGAGAGTAGTGTATTAATATGACCATTCCCTGGTGGAGAAACAATATCGGAAGGGATGTTTTCAACGCGTTATGGTCGTCGCACTACCCCTTAAAGCAAAGGCACCAAAATTACTGTTCTAATTTTAGAACACTGCCACAATCGCGCAACTGTGGATAACTTGACACATTTGACAACTAATTTGACAAAAGTGTCAAACAAGATATCTTGTAGTCTAAGGCTTAAGAAAGCGCCTTTAAAAAACAAAGCGAAAAGCGGAGAGGAGTCTCAAATGCAGGCAGTTTTAAAGACTTTGAGTGAAGTGACCGTTGTTAGATACTCTGGTAAATGCACCCTGGGTGAGGGCACGGCATTGTTGCGAAACACCATCCGCGAACTCTTGCGGGATGGTTGCAGAAAGATCGTGCTGGATCTCAGCAAGTCCGGCTATTTTGACGCTAGCGGTATCGGTGAATTGGTTAGCGCCTTTACCACCACGACAAACCAGGGCGGTGAACTTAGGTTGGCTAATGTCCCCCCTGAGTTAAAAGATCTGCTGGTTATCACAAAGCTGTACACCGTCTTCGAAGTACACGACAGTGAAGAGGCGGCCATCGCCAGCTTCAAAAGTTGACCATATTCCACCCCACCGCCGCAAGAGAGATCCCACTCTCCTGCCAGGTGGGGTCTTTTCTTGTCTGTGGATCAATTCCCACCATTTGATCCGCAGGCTCTAGAATTTTAGCGAGGCCCGTTGCCTCACCATTCGTTAAAGAGCAACTGTCTATATAAAACCACGAGCCGATTGCAGTGGCTCGGTGGTAAATAAATCGGAGATATAGAAAAGCCCCTTAACGGGACTTTTCGGAAGAGGCTCGATTTTTTAGCTAGAGCCACTAAATCGCGCAGTGAGTTTTATTAGACAGCGCGAGAGAATGGTGAGACAACGAGCCGAGCGCCTACTTCATTTTCTTACGGATAAACGCGGGGATAT
>Ga0075649_113_pt1 | contig 2162 bp, 3 predicted proteins | sample RifGroA1_FD_68394 | JGI IMG/M metagenome (GOLD analysis project Ga0075649, IMG submission 68394) | Microgenomates bacterium GW2011_GWA1_45_10 | reverse complement strand
TATCGATGAGATAGCCAGAAAATTGGGCAGGCAGGTTTCGGAAGTGGGCGCCCAACTGTCGCTTATGGTATTATCCGGAGTTATTATCGAAAAAGACGGGAAGTATTATGCTAGTTAAAGTGCGGTCTGTGGCTAATGTAGGTTTGGAAACGACGGCTATAGAAGTGGAAGTGGATGTGGCTTCGCAGGGATTCCCCGGATTTAATATTGTGGGTCTGGCCAGTAAAGCCGTGGAAGAAGCGCGGGAAAGAGTAAAGACAGCTATTACCAATTCTGGTTTTGACTTTCCGCCCAAAAGAATCACAGTTAATCTGGCTCCTGCCGATATTCCCAAGGATGGCGCTGCTTATGATCTCCCAATTGCCGTCGGTATTCTGGCAGCCAGTGATCAATGCTCAATAGTTAATGATCAATCGTCAATTTTTTATGGAGAACTTTCTCTAGATGGTTCGTTACGGCACACAAAAGGTGTGTTATTGGTAGGACTTTATGCAAAAAATAAAGCAATTTATGTCCCAATTTTTAGTGCTAACGAAGCGACAGTGGTCGAAAATGTTACTGTCTATCCTGTGCGGAATCTCCAGGAATTGGTCGATCACTTCCAAGATATAAAAAAGATAGAACCATTGAAACATGTCGAAATTCAGGAGTTGGCCCAAGACGCTAATTTTGAAGTTGATCTGGCCGAGGTGGCCGGCCAAGAACAGGCCAAGCGGGCTTTGACTATTGCCGCGGCTGGTGGACACAATCTGTTAATGTTTGGACCACCCGGAACAGGTAAAACTATGTTGGCCAAGGCTATGGCCGGAATTTTGCCCCCACTTTCTTCACAAGAAGCCTTGGAGGTGACCAGAATTTATTCGGTAGCCGGAATGTTGGATTCGGGAGAATCGTTGGTTCGCCGTCGGCCATATCGTCACCCGCATCACGGAGTATCGCCTGCGGGTATGGTGGGTGGGGGGTCAAATCCGCTCCCTGGGGAAGTATCGCTTTCGCATTTGGGAGTGCTGTTTCTGGACGAAATGGCGGAATTTCCCAGATCGGTTTTGGAATCCCTGCGTCAGCCCATGGAAGATGGAACTGTGAGTATTGTTCGGGCGGCCGCGCACGTTTCGTATCCGGCTAGTTTCACTTTGCTTGCGGCTGTCAATCCCTGCCCGTGCGGTTATCTCGGTCATCCGCGCCGTGAATGCAAATGCACTGACAGAATGATTCGCAAATACCGCTCGCGTATTTCCGGACCAATTCTGGACCGTATTGATCTGCACGTCCATGTTCCGGCAGTCGAAGTAGAGAAACTTTCGACCGAAAACCCAAATTCTAAAACACAAAATTCGAAAGAAATTAGAGACTTGGTAATTAGTTCGAGAAAAATCCAGGAAATTAGGTTTATTGGAGAAAAAATATATACCAATTCCCAAATGGGAAATAAACATGTCAAAAAATATTGCAAATTAGAACCTGATGCCGAGCGAATATTGAGATTGGCTCTAGAGAAATTTGATCTTTCTGCCCGCAGTTATTTCAGGCTTATCAAAGTCGCCCGGACTATAGCCGATCTGGAAGCTTCCGAGAATATTTTGACTAATCATATGGCGGAAGCCCTACAATATAGACAGCAAATATAATTTGAAATTATGAAGTTGTTTAATAGAAAGACTGGCGAGGTAGGCGAGAGTCTGGCATTAGAATATTTGCTCAAAAAGGGTTTTGAGCTGGTTTCGCGCAATTATAGTACCCGATTTGGGGAAATAGATTTGATAATGAGAGACAAAGGCGTATTGGTGTTTGTCGAAGTCAAGACCAAAAAGGGGCTGGATTTTGGCAGACCGGAGGAAATGTTTACTCAAAGTAAATACCGCAAAGTCAAGAATATGGGGATGGTTTATCTTCATGGCAAAGATGTTTTGTGCCGCATTGATATGGTGGCAGTTGATTTCTTTGTCGATCCCCCTACCTTTCGCCACTATCCAAATGTAATATTTTTGTAGATTTACATATTGAGACGATCGTCACGGTATGTAAATTAAATTTTGTGATTTTGGGTGAGGGAAGTGGGTAATGTGGTTTAGGAGTGGTGTTTGTGGTTGCGAGCCCCCAGGCAACCTTTGGGGGGCGTACTTTGATAACTAGCTTCGATTACGGTAGCTACAGGATTAGTT
>Ga0075649_131_pt1 | contig 5003 bp, 4 predicted proteins | sample RifGroA1_FD_68394 | JGI IMG/M metagenome (GOLD analysis project Ga0075649, IMG submission 68394) | Microgenomates bacterium GW2011_GWA1_45_10 | reverse complement strand
ACCCTCTCCTTAAAACCATTCCGTCTAAACGGAAATCCTAAAACGGCGAGCTAACGTTTGAGTTAACTACTACCCAACTCTTGGCTTTAGCTTTAGCATCGCCTGTGTTCATGGTTCGAGAACCACTCTCGTCAACTGAAGCGTTATTACCACTTCCCTTGCCAGCTTTAACGGTATTATTCTCATAATTGTCTTGAAAGTTTACACCGCTGTTAGCATCTGCAGATGTGTTGTTGCGTTTTACTACTGCCAGATTATCATTGCCACCTTGCCCATGACCATTAGTGCCATTGTCTTCCTCGCAACCGCAACCAACCTGGACATTAGCCACAACTGCGGATTTGGCTTTAGCTTTGGCATTACCGGGGCTGCACTGCTAAGCATTAAAGCTACTGCGCTGCCTGTTACTATTAATTTTTTTAAATTCATTTATTTCACCCCCTTCCTTTTGAAGATGCAAAAAAAGGTTATCCTAGGATTAGCCGATTTTCACAAAACCCTCTTAAGTCTTTAAAGCGCTTAAGAATGGTTTTCGATATAGAGAAATAAAATTTGATTTTTTAAACATCCCGATGTAAAAATATGGGATGCTTCCGGGGGCGGTCAGCAAAACCTGTAATATTTACTTTTACCTATTTCTTATACTATTGTCAAGGCCCTTTTTACTTTTGTCAGGGATAGTTTTTTTGATAATTCTTTTGGTAATTTGAGTGACCAGACCGTCCTGGACAAAAATCTCGACACTGCCGTATTGGAGTTGGTAAAGCGCTTCCTTAATCTCTCCCAGGGTATCTTCTGTCAATTGTTTGGTTGAGTATAGACTCATATACAAGAGGCAGTGGGCGGGTATTTATCCTTATAGCAGTTATAAGCCGGGAAGTCAAGCCGGAAAGTAATTCTCTGACAGATGCTGCAAAGGACAGTTTAAGCGCAGGAGCAGAGGTTGGCGTGACGGTCTGTCCTGAAGGTGAAGCCTGAATTTTCTCCATCTGGATTTCCTCCATTTTGAGTTCCAGCTTTCCGGGTTCCCTGCTCTCTTTTTTAATGGTCTTGCCGTTAACAGTTACTTCAACAGACTGGTAAACTTCCGCATTGCCTGATTGGACATTGGTTTGGACCGAAGATCTGGCTGTGCTTGCCCAGGCAAACCCCGGAAAAAACAAGAATAAAACAGGAAGCGCTAAAAAGATTTTTCTCATCAAAGCAAATAAGTAATTATTGAGTTAAAGCTTTGAAAACGTTGATCCTGCCCTTGCCTAAGTTTCCCCTTTTAAATAACCGGGAAGATACCGGATCGGCTGTTGATTCAATTTTACTTCTGACTGTTTGAGCAGACCAGTCAGGATGCTGTGAAAAAAGGAGCCCTGCCAAACCCGCTACACCGGGAGTGGCCATACTGGTACCGCTTGCCAGATAATATCCATCCTGGTTGCCATCTTTGGTATCTTTACCCAAAGGAATGGTAGATAGTATACTGACCCCCGGCGCTCCTATATCAACCCAACCCCCGTAGCTGGAAAAGGAGGCTTTATTGTCATTTTGATCAGAAGCCCAAACAGCCATGGCATTGGAATATGCCCCCGGATAAGTTTTAGAAGAATTATTACTGTTGCCTGCAGCAGCTACCACCACTGCCCCTTTACCCCAGGCATAATTGACCGCATTTTCCAAAGTAGTAGATTTAACATTGCCTCCAAGACTTAAATTGATTACCTTTGCCCCGTGATCAGCGGCATAAATAATTCCGGCAGCCACCCACGAGTAGTAACCGGAGCCAGCTTGATTAAGTACCTTAACCGGTAAGATGGTGCTGGTATTAATAGACACACCGGCCACTCCCGTGCTGTTGTTGGTGCTGGCAGCAGCAATACCTGCTACATGGGTTCCGTGCAAATTATCATCCAAGGCATCATCATCATTATTGACAAAATCCCAATCCTGTCCGGTATCGACTTTACCGGTTAGGTCCGGATGGTTGTAATCTACTCCCGTATCCACTACCGCGATCCTGGTTGAGGCTTCAGTTGGATTATATACACCGGCTCCGGTATCTAACTTATCCCAGGAAATTTTTGGTAAGGCCCACTGATTGGAGTATAAAGTGTCATTGGTTAAAGTAGTGGCAACAGCATCAACTTCCATAAAATCTATTTTTTCGTTTCTTAAGCTTCTGATTGCTTCTGCAATGTCTTTAACTTCTAAGACAGATATATCAATCCGGGGAATTTCCGAAATTTCCCTGGCGCGGATTCTCTCAACAATTGCCGGTTTTTCAGGCTTGGAGGAAAATTTAACCAAAATTCTTTTTGAGAGTGCGGGAGATGAAACAGCAGACACTGCAGTTACCGGCAGGAAGAGGGCAACAAATAAAACAGCTATAATGGCTAATTTAAAGGACCGGATTAACATTATTTTGACTTTACTCTAAAATTATGAGATTGTCAAATTATACCGCACGGCGGCGGTAAACATATGCTCCCCCGACGAGAGCCAGGAGCGCCAGTAAGGGGGTAATAACCCGCAGCATATTTGAAGTAGCGGATACAGTTTTTTCTGCTCCCGGAAGTTCAGTGGCTGTACCTAATGCACTTTCCACTCTTTCCACTTCTCCTTCAGTTTCAGTACCTTGTGTTTCTTCGCCCAATACTCCCTCTGTAAATCCTTCTGCCGAGCCGGTTATAACTTCGCCTCCGGGTGTGGCTGATACTTCATTGGAGAAGTCACCCGGCATGCAATTATTCCCGGCTCTGACTTGGAAGAAGTAAGTTTGCCCGCCGGAGAGGCCTTTGACAGAAAATGAGGCTGTATCTTTGCCTCCCACATTTGGGTTGCCAAATTGCATATTGCCGGAGTTTGTTCCATATGCCACCAGGTAGTAGGTTACCGGATCAGAAGCCTTTGTCCATGATAGTGTTACTTCGTTTCCACCCATTGAGGCAACTGACAATATTGGTGCACTTGCCGGTTTGGTATCACCGCAGACAGGAGCCCCGGTTGAAGATCCGTCACCACCGGAGCTAGAGGAACTGGATGAGTTAGAGCTGGAACTTGAAGTGGTGGGTATTTCTGCTGCCACATAATATGATGCTTTGGTAGCCTGGAAAGAACAGATTCCTGAAGTAACTGTGCATTTGGCAGGGGCAACAATACCGTCACTTGTCCAATTAGTTGTACCGTCCACCGAGCGAAGTATGCTAATTGTCTGGCCGTTAAGAGCTTCACCCACAAATATTTCCAAAGTAATGGGAGTGGAAAATACTAAGCCTAAATTAGGTACTCCCCACTGCAGTTTACCTTTGACAACAACCCCTGATCCCAGTCCTGATAATATTTCCCCTGCAGGGTCAGAAGCTGCCAGAGTGGTCGCGTCAAAGATTTCACCAGTGCTGGCAGTAATTACGGTATCTGCCGGAATTGTTACTTTACTGGTACCGCCATTTGAAGGTATATTTATAATGGAATCTCCCAGCGAAACGATTGATGATGTGAGATTTGTTCCAGTTGTAGTGGCAAATCCTCCCTGACTCTGGCCACCAATCGTCTGGGTGACAATGTTTCCAAAATCTTTTCCTGTTATATTATCCCCTGCCGCAACTGTTTGGGTGTATCCGTTTCCTCCCGGTAACCTGATTGCCCAGTTTAATTGCACAACTTCATTAACAATATATGTTCCGGGAATAAGATCTGGAAATTGATATGCACCCAGAATATTGCTAATGACGGATACTTCTCCTATATCCATAGTTCTGTTGTTGTTTGCATCCAAATACACTGTCCAACCAGGAAGAACAGGTTCAATTGCATCTTTAAAACGGTCTGCATCAATATCATTGAAAACCTGCCCGGAAATAGCAGCTGTTGCGGCAGGAGGTAGTGGTGGTACGGTAGTATCAATCACAATAGCGCTGGTATTGGCAATATTTGAGGCCGGAAGTACGGTTGAGGCTTGCAGGTTGCCGCCAATGTCCGTCACATTCATGGAATTAATGGAGGCTACTGTCAAATCCGGAGAATTCTCCCCACTACCCAAAGGTCCAACCATATAAGTTCCAGAAACCGAAGTTAGACTTAAGGCTACGAGCTCTACAGGTACACCGTTGTCCAAAGTTACTGCGACAGTGCTTCCCGCTGCTAAAGCTTCATTGAAATTGGCAGTGATATTCACTTCTGCTCCGGTACCATAGGTTCCATCAGCCGTGGTTGAAGAGAAGCTCAACAGGTTTGGAGCTGTTATATCAACCGGAGGAACAGCTACCACATTAACTATTCTTATAACTGGTGTTGCTGCGTTTCCAGCCGCATCGGTTGCAGTATAAGTTACTGTATAAACTCCAATTACACTTGTATCAACTATGCTTACTGAATTAACTATTACTGCCGGATCAACATTATCAGTGGCTGTGGCTCCTGCATCAATGTAAGTTGTACCGACAATTACATCCACAGGGTTTACACCGAGGATGGTAATTACCGGAGCAGTAGTATCAATTCCGGCTATGTTGACTGTTCTTGTTGCTGTAGTTGTATTTCCAGACCTGTCGGTTGCGGTATATGTGACTGTTTTTGGTCCGGCAATCGCTGTATCAACCGGAAGTCCTGTGGTTGTAACAACCACTATACCGTCAAAGTCATCCAAAGCAGTTGTGCCTGCGTCAATATAAACTGCGTTTTGGGCAACTTCAACAGGATTTAAGCCGATTATAGTAATTACAGGTCCGGTTGTATCAGCTAGTCTTCCGGAGACCCCGAATAGATTAGTTGTAAAGTTAGATAGTCCGGGTCCTGTAACAGAGAATGAGTTTTGTCCGGTCGGGCTGCCTGTTACAGCATGGTCAATGGCAGGATTACCGACATACCTTCTGCCGGGATTTGCAGGATTAGAAAGTTGAGCATCAGTTAAGGCGGGATTGGTATTAAATGTAGTCCAGGTTAAGTATGGCCCTACCTGTCCGGCAAGCGCTGAAGAAAAGTTGGGAAGGGCTGCCTGATTGCAGGTAGAAAAA
>Ga0075649_132_pt1 | contig 6220 bp, 9 predicted proteins | sample RifGroA1_FD_68394 | JGI IMG/M metagenome (GOLD analysis project Ga0075649, IMG submission 68394) | Microgenomates bacterium GW2011_GWA1_45_10 | reverse complement strand
TTCACTCCAAGATTTGCTCCCCGAAGCTTTCGCGCTTGCCCGCGAATCCGCGAAGCGCACCTTGGGCCAGCGTCATTTCGACGTACAGATAATTGGAGGCACAGTGCTTCACGAAGGGAAAATTGCAGAGATGAAAACGGGCGAAGGGAAAACGCTTGTTGCCACTCTTCCCGCGTACCTGAACGCATTGGAAGGGAAGGGTGTGCATGTGGTTACGGTAAATGATTATTTGGCAAAGCGTGATGCCGTATGGATGGGGCAAATTTATGATGCCTTGGGGTTTTCGGTTGGATGCATTACACATGAATCTTCGTATCGGTATGATGCAACCTATCAGCAAGCGCAAAAAGACAAGAGTCAAGAGGCAGATGACGAAAGAGATGCACGAGAAAGGAGGCGTACGCGGCCGATATTACGTACGGTACAAACAATGAATTCGGATTTGATTTTTTGCGCGACAATATGGTGTATGATTTGGCGCAGCAGGTGCAGCGTGGGCATCACTTGGCCATTATCGACGAAGTTGATTCCATTTTAATAGACGAAGCCAGAACACCTTTGATTATTTCCGCGCCTGATGAAGAAAGCTCTTCATGGTATAGAGATTTTGCGAAAATCACGCCGCAGCTGCAAAAGGATGTGGATTACGAGATTGATGAAAAGCTCAAAGCAGTAACGATTACTGATCCTGGGATCAACAAAGTGGAAAAGCTTTTGGGCGTGGAGGATATTTACCAAGAAAAAGGAATTAAGTACATTCACCATTTAGAACAGGCCTTGCGCGCGCAGGGTTTGTTTCAGCTCGATCGCGATTATGTCGTGCGTTCGGGGCAGGTGGTGATTGTCGACGAATTCACGGGTCGTTTGCTTCCCGGGCGCCGCTATTCGGGAGGATTGCATCAGGCGCTGGAAGCAAAAGAAGGGGTGCAGGTGCAACCTGAATCTCTTACGTTGGCTTCTATTACATTTCAGAATTATTTCCGGATGTACAAAAAATTAGCCGGCATGACCGGAACCGCTTTGACTTCGGAGGAGGAATTTTACAAAGTATATGGTTTGGAGGTTGTAGAAATTCCTACCAACAAACCAATGATACGGCGGGATTTGCCGGACCGCATTTACAAATCAGAACAAGGAAAATTCCGCGCAGTGGCGCGAGAGATTGCAGAGAAGCACGAGAAAGGGCAACCTGTGCTTGTGGGTACCGTGTCTATTCAGAAAAACGAATACTTGGGGAAACTGCTTGAGGTAGAGGGAATTCCTCATAAAGTTCTCAACGCAAAGAACCATGAGCAAGAAGCTCAGATTATCGCGCAGGCAGGGCGTTTTGGCGCTGTAACTGTGGCAACAAACATGGCGGGCCGCGGCGTGGATATCGTCCTCGGGGGGAACCCCGAGGACGACCCTGAGCGTAGTCGAAGGGTGAAAGAGCTCGGAGGCCTGCACGTGATAGGCACAGAGCGGCATGAAGCGCGGAGAATTGATAACCAACTTCGCGGGAGATCGGGCCGGCAGGGGGATCCGGGTTCCACGCAGTTTTTCGTCTCTTTGGAAGATGATTTGATGCGTGTGTTCGGCGGCGATAAAATCAAGGGGTTAATGGAAAGGCTTCATATGCCAGAGGATCAGCCCATTGAAAACAGAATGCTTTCTGGCGCGCTGGAATCCGCGCAGTCAAAAATAGAAGGTTTCCATTTTGATTCCCGGAAGCATTTGCTGCAGTTCGACGACGTGTTGAATAAACACAGAGACGCGATATATCGCCTCCGCCGAGATATTTTGGGAAAAGCTCAAAAAGGAGAACTCAAAGAGCATGTTATGGATATTGTTCAACGCAAAAGTGCGACCCTTGAGGAAGGGAAGGCAGGCTTTACCAAAGAAGAGTATGAAAAGAAAGAACAGGAGCTCGGCGAGAAGAACAGGCCAGCAGGATCCTCTTATTGAATATAAAAATGAGGGGCATCGAATGTTCCGCCAGTTGCTCGACGCGATAGATGAGAACGTAGCGACTTCTTTAATGAACGCGCATTTGCAGCCGCAACCCGTGATTCCCACTAAAAATGTGATTTACTCGAGTCCGGCCAGTTCTACTTCGAATTCGGCGCCGCAGGCATCCGCCTCCGCGCCGCAGAGCGGCGCTCCGGCCGGCGAAAAGGTGGGGCGTAACGATCCCTGCCCCTGCGGCTCTGGTAAGAAATATAAGAAGTGCCATGGAGCGTAGGAGAGGATAATTATGGGTAAAAGAGTATTAATTATTGGTCCATCTGGTTCTGGAAAAACGTATATCTCGGCTGAACTAAGGAAGCAAGAAATCAACGCCGTTGATGCGGATTTAATTCCAAGATTGTCTGGTTGGTTCAATAAGGATGGAAAAAAAGTAAAATATCCTGAAAAGGCCGATAAGGAATTCTTGGATAATCATGAATTTCTTTGGAATAAGGAATTTCTGAAAGATTATTTAGAGAGTCAAGATGATGTGTACTTCTTCGGGCTATCGGGGAATGTGTTTAATGTCATCAGCTTATTCGATAGGGTATATTTTCTTAAAGTAAACCCAGAAATTCTTGCAAGAAATCTGCGGCACGAATCGAGAGAAAATACGATGGGCAGGACTGATTATCAGCTTGAGAATGCTCTAAAATACGCTGAAGAGATTGAGCAGAAAGCGAAAGAATTGGGCGTAAAAATCATAGAGGTTATGGACAAAACACCAGAACAGATTTTTCAGGAAATCAAGTAATGACTTCCGCGAACACAGAAATAAAAGTAAAAAGTGTTATGGGGCGTAGTGATAAAATAAGGAAGTGTACCACGGAGCCTAGCGTAAAGAATATGCAAAATGTAAGCAATCTCAATATAGAAGAACAAAAGCTCATTGAACTAGCAAAAGCACATGCGAAGGAATGTTTTCGTCCGGGCATTACCAGTATGGCAGCAGTTTTGCGAACGGCTGATGGCAAGTTCTTCACTGGCATCAATATAAAGTACAAAAAGGTTTGGAAATGTATTTGTGCTGAACGCGTTGCGATTGCAAAAGCACTTGAGGCCGGAGAAACGATCTTTGATACTATTGTAACTGTTAAATATGAGGACGAGGATGACAGTTTTACGGTTGTAAACATGTGCGGTGAATGCCGGCAGATTGCTATCTTCCATAAACCGCTGAAGGTAATTGTGGGTGAGGGCAATAATCTCCGCTCACTTTCCATTAGGGAGATTATCCCTTACGCGTATGAGTAGTGAGAATGCGAAAAAATACCATGGAGGATAAAAAGCAAAAGCAAAAGGTTATTGCGGTGGCATGCGTCCGCTGATCCCGGAGGCAGACGGCAAATGGGAGTTTCCGGGCGGAGTTGTAGAGTTCGGGGAGACGCCAGAACAAGCAGCTTGTCGAGAGTGTAAAGAAGAAACTGGCTGCGTTGTTGAGATAGTGCGAGTTCTGCCCCTTGCCTATAATAAAATATGGCAAAGGAATGATGGTATTGCCCTTCAGGCATTTATTTGGAGTTTTGAGGCGCGGCATATATCGGGTGAACCAAAACCTTTAGACAAAAAAGTTTCCGAAGTAAAATGGTGTAGTAGGGAAGAGTTAAAGGATCTCGATGCGCTTCCGGGCACTCACCTTATTATAGAAGCTGCAGATAAGAGTGTAGTATGAAGCAAGGTTGTCCGTTTTGTACAACGGTGAGAAAAGAAGGGAGAATGCTGAAAGAGGGGAAATATATGTATGTGATTTTCAGCAACCCGCGGCTAATGCCGGGCCATTTGCTCGTGATTCCAAAACGTCATGTAATGCGGCTGGTTGAATTGACCAAAGAAGAACGGGACGAACTTTTGAATTTGCTTATTGAGTTTGAAGAGAAGATTTTACAGAAACTTTCTGCAGGTTGCGACATTCGCCAGAGCTACAAGCCATATGTTGAAAACAACAGAACAAGCGTAAAGCATTTTCACTTTCATTTGTATCCGCGCGACTTGAACGACGAATTGCACCAAACGACAGACCCCGTGCAAAAACCTTTGTATCAAGACTTACCAGAAGAAGAAAAAGAAAGATTATCTAAACTGTTTACGGAATGATTTACAAAAAAGTTCCGCACAATTTCCAGCAGAGATTTGAAGTGGCGAGCTGTTTCGTTGAAGCAAACGGAGAATTCTTACTATTACACAGACGAGACGATAAGTCGCAAGGAGACAAATGGGGAGTACCTGGAGGGAAAATCGAAGAAGGAGAATCACGAGAAGCAGCCCTTCTACGAGAAGTCCGAGAGGAAATCGGGTTGATTTTTTCTGGGGAAGAACCACAGTATTTTGACTCGATGTATGTGCGTTATCCTGATTACGACTTTTTGTATCATATGTTTCATATCCAACTCGAGCGGAAACCTGAACTCATTCTTAACGCTAGTGAGCACAAAGATTTTCGTTGGGCAACTCCGTATGAGGCCCTTCGCTTGGACTTGGTACAAGATGAAGATGCCTGCATACGGCTTTTCTATGCGAAGGCATCCGAACTTCTTATTGCGCAGTCGAGTCTTAGAGCGCGCACGCTGGATGAAGTATATGCAGCGATTGTTGGTGCACTGCGTCACCTTCGTGAGGATTTCTCGTATCCTTCTATTGGGTATGTGTCGGGTGTGGTAACTTCAGATGGCCCTGATAAAATAGGGGAGAATCTTAAACGTCTGCAAAATATTGCGGTTGGACTGCGCGAAGAACACTTTTTCCCTATACTTTCTCCTCCAGACATTTTTTCTTTAGCTCTTATCGAAAGGCTTGAGAAAGGAGGAATAAAAGGGGAAGATTTCGTGCAGTTTTGGCGGTCGATACTGTTTTCTGGGTATATTACTGATATTTTCATGACCCCAAGATGGCAGGAATCGCATGGCGCTTGCGATGAGCATAAAACCGCTATGCGAATAGGCTTGCAGATTCATTATTTATAAAACATATTAAGAAGAACAAAACTATGAAAATTGCGATTTGCGGGAGTATGGCTTTTACCGAACAGATGTTCGAAGCCAAAGAACAATTAGAGAAGCTTGGGCATCAGGCAGTGGTTTCTGGATTCGGCGAGAAATATCTCGGCAAGACGCCGGAGGAGATTGAGAAGCTCAAGCTGTATCATAAATATGAAAAGGATGCTATTAGGGAATTCTATGAAGAAATAAAAAATGCAGATGCCATTCTAGTGCTTAATTACGACCGGAAAGGAATTGAAAACTACATCGGAGGCAACACCTTAATGGAAATTGGTTTTGCCCACGTGCTTAATAAAAAAATATTCCTTTTAAATCCCATTCCAGATATTGAATTCTATAAAACAGAAATTGAAGCTACGAGGCCAGTTATTTTAGACGGTGATTTGGAAAAGATAGAATCAAAATCGTTATGATTCCAAAGGAAAACAATGTTGCGTATATAGATGGTGCAAACTTGTATAATGGCATTTCCGGCTTTGGGTGGAAGCTCGACTACGCACGTTTTAGAGTATGGCTCAGGGAAAAGTACAGCGTAAAAACTGCCTACATCTTTCTTGGGTTGATACCAAGATACAAAGAGTTATACACATATCTTCAAGAATGTGGCTTTACGTTGATTTTTAAAGAGGTCATATATGATGGAGACGGTAAACCAAAAGGTAACTGCGACGCAGATCTAGTGTTACAGGCGGCGCGAGACGCATACGAAAATAAATTTGATCGAGCAATACTCGTTTCGAGTGACGGCGACTACGCAAGTTTGGTAAAGTTTCTTAAAGAGCGTAGTAAGTTGAGGGTGATACTTTCGCCTCACACGCAAGAGAAGTGTTCTATTTTGCTTAAGAGAACAAATAGCCCCATAACCTATTTGAACAGCGTTCGTTCCTTTTTAGAAGTGCGAAATGAAAAAGCCCCCGACGCGGACGGAACCGCATAGGGGTCTTTTTCGTGGGTATATACTAATAATAGCAAACCAGACAAAAAAGTCAAGAAGCGAAAATATAATCTTAATTTGAGGAATGGGGATGTATATGGAGAATAAAGATAGACATAGAATTATTCCGGCCTCGTATGTAATTTTGCAGCGAGAAAATAAAATTCTGCTGCAGCGGAGATACAACACGGGATACGAAGATGGGAATTACAGTTTTGTTTCCGGGCATGTGGAGCAAGGAGAGTCGTATATCAATGCGATAATCCGCGAGGCGAAAGAAGAAGCCGGCGTTGAATTGAAACCA
>Ga0075649_122_pt1 | contig 6428 bp, 4 predicted proteins | sample RifGroA1_FD_68394 | JGI IMG/M metagenome (GOLD analysis project Ga0075649, IMG submission 68394) | Microgenomates bacterium GW2011_GWA1_45_10 | reverse complement strand
CACCCCCTTTGATCCGACTATTCTACTGTACTTAAGGGGGGCTCTGGCGAAGTGAGTCACTTAATCTCAATGTCGCAAATGTATCTTAACTTATTCACTGCTTGCTCTTTAGTAGGGAGGATAACGGCGATATAAACGAATGCTGTTTTGGATGGAAAAGGGCCCGATGGAAAGAAATTGATTCCCCGGTAATTTTCCGACTCATAAAGAGGTATTGGAAGATGAATGCCAACAGATTGGGAAGGTAAATAACAAAGGAGATAGCTTTATCGCCGATTGAGTCATAGGTTGTATAGATAAGATTGTATGGCTTAGCAAAGGGAAAAAGCTTGTTTGTCCAGCGGTTTTGATCTAAAAAAACTGCGTATGTTCCACCTGAATCAAAGACGGGTTTTGCTTGAAGGATTTCGTGGGCAAGATAAAAGGACTTCGGATCGAGCAAGGAAGCGGGCTCGCCTCGATTCGCATCGGTCGAAGCGGGCGAAAGGTTGAGATAGTTGGATTCTAAATAGACGTTATCGCAGATTTTGTCCTTTATGTTTGCCGGTGTGGCCGCATTTGGCGATCTGCGTTGGGGGAAAAGAAGAAGCCAAATAAGCAAACGCGTTAGCCAAAGTGTGTTAGGCAAGCAGATGGTCATAAGATCAATATCAGCTGTTTCTTCGCAGTTATTCATAGCCAAACTTCCGGTCACGGCAATTGTCTTAATCCATGGGAGAATGACCAGTCTCTTCGAAACAGCTTTGGCTATTTGCCACTTAGTTTGACTTATAACTTGGCGCTTTTGGCGAAGAGCAAAGACATGTGTTTGATTGGGTAAACAATAAAGCGTACCTTTTTTTATCAACTGTTTTTTTTTAACCAGGTCTGAAAGATAAGCGGCAATTGTTTTTGTGGTAAGAGGTATCTTGTCGCTATAGACAGGGAGCCAATACTTTATTTCTTTTGCTGAAAGGGGGTAAGAAAACAATGAAGAGTACTTTACGGAAAGAAGTATCGAATGCTTAAGTTGAGACTTCGACACTTTATTTTATTGAGTCGAGACAGGAGCGGTCGGGACTTTGTAGGTGGAAAGAACCTGGGTGACTCCTGAAGCGACGGTCGGAAGAACGGATTTTGAATCTTTGCCACCGGTAACAATGCTATTAACGGCGTCTTCAAAATATTTTGAGATACGAGAATTAATTCCGGTGGGGCCATCGTAAGTATTACCGGCAAGATACCAGGACTTAGCGTTGGGGGCTTGGGCGATATAGGCTGACAATAAGGAATTTTTGATTAGTTGATCAGCAAGATCTCGGCGACTGTAAGGTTCCCCAAATTTACGAATCTGGGATTCACTTTGGAAGAGCGTTTGCAGTACCTCAGGTCCGCTTAAATATTTAAGGAAGTCCCAAGCGGCTTCCTGATTTCTAGAGTTTTTGGAGACCCCTTCAACCCAATAGCTGGCCCAAGTAACATTGGTTTCGGGGAGTTGGGGGACAGGCATGATGCCATAGTTTAGATTAGGATTTTGCGATCTTTTGGCCTCTTCAAAGTCAAAGACTCGCCAAGATGGCCCAAGATACATGGCCAGTTTCCCCTGGATAAACATGGTCGTGGAGTTTGGCAGAGACATGTCCCAAACACGACCTATCGTAACAAAGTTGGTATAAAACGTGAGGGCGTTCTCGGCTTCTTCCCCTATTGGATTTCGCAAGTCAACCCCGGCTTGGAGCATCATAAGAGCGAGGATATCTTGCCAGTGGTCAACATTGGACGCGGTACCGATGGCAATCCCTGATGTGGTTATGCGGCCCAGGTCATCTTTTTGGGTCAATTTCGAGGCGTAATCGACGAGATCGTTCCAATTTTGAGGAGGTTGGAGACCATTTTTCTGGAAAAGGTCAACATTGTAGTATAAAGCCAAACCGTCGTACTCCAAGGGTACGCCCATAATTTTGCCATCAAGCACCATATCGGATTGGACGACCGGGTAAAATGTGTTTTTGTATAAATCGGCGTCAAAGACTCCGGGGGGAACAGGTGAGAGATCATCACGGAGCATGGGGACCCAGGTGTTATGAAAACGAAAGATGTCCGGGCGGTTCTCTTGAGTTAAGCTGCTGTTTAACCGGTCACGGTAATCCTGAGGTGACTGACGAACGTACTGGATCGTAATGGCAGGATGAGACTTTTGATATTTATCAATAATCGGCTGCATTACCGATTCCGGTTCCCACAAGCCCCAGTAAACAATCGTAGTTTTTTTGGCGACGGACCCTTGGGGTAATAATCTTTTTAAGAGGACGACGGTTCCCAGGATAATTCCAATAATCAGGAGAAGGACGATTATTATCCACTTAAAGGATGATCCTGATGATGTGGATATTACGGTAGAGGAAGAGGTTTGATTGGCAGAAGAAAATACGGGTCGAGCTGCAGGAGAGGAGGGACTCGGGGAGGTTGCGGCAGCCGAGACTGGTTCTTGAGCGATGGGTGTTTGGTCGGGCATGAGCTTGCTTAGTTACTTACAATTAAAGTTCACCACTGCTTTTTTTGATTGAGCAATTGTCTGGGCAGAGTATAGTACCATGATATACTCAAAAACTTTGTCGAAATTTTTGAGTATAACGAATCTCATCTGATTTTTCGCTCTAAGAGCTGCAAATCAGAGTAAGATTAGTATATCATAAGCCATGGATAAATTATTAGAAAAGAAGCCGAAGTCTTTCATCGGTAACAAGTATTTAATTCTGGGTGTTTTGGTGGTATTTGGCATAGGCATATTGGGCGTTGTTTTAAGACAATATTATTCGGAGAGAATTTTTCCCGGGGTACGAGTTGGAAAGGTTTCACTGGGAGGTCTAGACTTTATCCGGTCGGAGGAGCTTTTAGAAAGTGAGGTGACCAAGCTACCATCTTTCTTTACTTTACGAAATACTGAAAAAAAGTGGATTATCACTCGAGAGCAAATTGGTTTGAAGGTGAATGTTAAAAGATCCTTGACCTACGCAAAACTTATAGGACGAAGAGGTGACTTATTTACCAGAATCAAGGAAATCGGAACGGCGGTAGTTAAGGGGATCGATATGGGGATCGTGGTCGATTGGGATGAGGGAACGTTTCAGAAACAAATAGCGCTGTTGGCTTTTGGGGTGGAAAAGTTGCCGGAGAGTCCGAGCCTCTTGATTGAAAACGAAACGGTGATTATAAACCGCGGTAGAAACGGTGAACTTATTCGGAGAGATACTCTTAAGGAAGATCTGGAAAAGAACCTGAGAACGGGCATAAATAGTGAAATTTTATTGCAAACAGTTCCGGCTGAGGTTGAACTTTCACCCAGCGAGGAGGCGATGTTAAGGTCCAGGGCAGAGAGATTGATCGGGAGCAAGATTATGTTAATAGACCCGGAAGAGGAGGAAGAAAACACGGTGGTTTTAACAGATAAAGAAATCGTGGGCTTTTTAGCCACAAGTGCGGAGGAGGAAATTGATAATCTAAAGTTGACCGATTATGTGGCTTCGCTCGCTGAGACTTTGAACAAGTCGCCGGTAAATGCGAGTTTTCAGTTTATTCCATCAACGGGAAAGGTGAGTGTATTTAGGCCATCAAGGGAGGGGGTTACACTGGACAGATCGAAGGTAGTTGATCAAATTGATAGACAGTTAAGAATTATTATCGGGGGCGGAGAGAGGGCGCTGACAGTAGAGCTGCCGTTTATTAAGACAAATCCGGAGATTACTACGGATGAAGTTAATGATTTAGGAATAAAGGATTTACTGGGTAAAGGGATATCCTATTATGCGGGTTCGATTCCAGGTAGAATTCATAATATTATTTTGGCGACATCAAGGTTAAACGGGGTTTTGGTAGCCCCCGGCGAGGAATTTTCTTTTAATAAAGCGCTGGGAGACGTTTCGGCTGGCACCGGCTATCAACAAGCGTATGTAATAAAAGGCGGTAGGACGGTCTTGGGAGACGGAGGCGGAGTTTGTCAGGTGTCAACGACGCTGTTCAGGGCGGTATTAAATGCTGGCTTACCGATAGGTGAAAGATGGGCGCATGCTTATCGAGTTCACTATTACGAGGAAAATTCCGATCCTGGGTTGGACGCGACGGTGTATGCTCCGTCGGTTGACTTTAAGTTCAAAAACGATACAACGGCATACATTCTGATACAAACCAAAGTTGATGAGAAGAAAGAATTAGTCACTTTTGAACTCTATGGAGCAAGCGACGGCCGAAGAGCATCGATCAGCAAGACAAGAGTCTGGGAGGTGACTGCGCCGCCTCCTCCTTTGTATCAGGACGATCCGACGATCTTGGTAGGTAAGGTAAAACAAGTTGATTTTGCGGCTTGGGGAGCCAAGACTGCTTTTGATTGGAAAGTAACCAGAAACGGTGAGATTCTTGAGCAAAAAACCTTTTACTCCAACTACCGACCATGGCAAGCGATATTTCTAAAAGGGACGAAGCCGATATAGTATACTGGTGCGCTGCCAACAATGGGGTTTATGAAGACGATTATTCGAACGATAAGAGAAGAAGAAATTCCAAAAATCGCACAGTTTTTCGGTGCGAGTAAGTGGAATCTAAGCACAAAGAAAGACGATTTAGAAAGATTATTAACGACGCAATTTCATCGGCAAGAGAGTCTACTCAACGCTATTTTCGAGAAAGAGTCTGGTGTAGTTCTTGGAGCCATCATGGCTACCGGGAAGGGCGATACTGTCTGGATCACAAACCTTTGGGCAAAAGAGGAGGGATTTTATGAACTTGTTAAAAAACTCGTGATGGTGGAGGAAAAGGTCTGTCGGCATTACGGATACTCCCAGATATTTTTAGCAGCGCTGGTCGCGCAGAAAAATTTTTTGATCACTTTGGGTTATAAACCACGGTTACTGTTTACCTTTTCGACACACAGAAAAGAGTTGTTTAACCTCTTTAGCGAACTCTACCCATTATGGATTGAAGCAGGCGGCCAGGAAGTAAAAGTGCTTCTGGGTGGAGACCATTTAGATGAGAGCATTAAGTCGGAGCTGCGAAATTATCCTTTAAAGACAGACTATCTGTTTTTAAAATACTTATGAGAATCTTGGGGATTGAGACGTCGTGCGATGAAACAGCGGCAGCGGTGGTGGAGGGCCAGCCGGGTAGTACTAAACCACTGAAGATTATCTCCTGTGTAGTGGCAAGTTCGGCTGAGTTACAGGCAAAATTCGGGGGAATTGTTCCGGAGCAAGCGGCAAGACAGCAAATTAAAGTAATGATACCGACTTTATGGGAATGCCTTAGGCAGATGACGGAGGTCGGAGGACCGAAGACGGAAGACGGAGATATAAATAAGATGCGACGATATGGTGATGGGATCGATGCAATTGCAGTAACGATTGGACCGGGATTGGTAGGAAGCTTACTCGTTGGAGTAGAGACGGCTAAAACCTTGGCTTATGCATGGGAGAAACCGATTATTCCGGTAAACCACCTGGTGGCACATCTTTACGCTAATTTTATTAAAAAAAATCAAGAATTAAGAATTACGAATCAAGAAGAATTACCATTATTCCCAGCGATCGGGTTGGTTATCTCAGGCGGGCATACGGATATGGTCTTGATGAAAGACCATCGGGAATTGCGGCTAATCGGAAGGACAAGGGATGATGCGGCGGGTGAATGTTTTGATAAATGTGCAAGAATGCTGGGTCTCCCCTATCCAGGGGGACCGGAGATAGCAAAATTGGCGGACAAGTGGATTTTTGAGAAGTCAAAAGTTAAAAGTCAAAAGTCAAAATTTGATCTATTTCCGAGACCGCTTTCTGATCAGGATAATTTTGACTGGAGCTTTTCTGGTTTAAAAACCGCGGTGTTATATTATTTACAAAAAAATAAAGGGGTAAAGCTGAATCGCTTAAGAAAATTCGGAAGAGGTAAGCAGGACCAGACGGATCTTGCAAGAATCTCGGCGGAAATCCAGGAAGCTATTTGTCAAAGTTTAATAATTAAGCTAAGCAAGGCGATTAAAAAATATAAACCAAAATCGTTGCTGGTTGCAGGAGGTGTTGCGGCTAATAAAAGATTAACGCAGATGCTGGTTCAATTGAACCGAGGGGAAGAGTGGAAGCTTTTTGTCCCGCCCCCTAAGTTATGTACGGACAATGGTGCTTATATTGCCGCGTATGCTTTTTATCGGTATTCCCCTAAAGATCAGTGGAATTTGTTTGATAAAATGGGGCAGGGAATGGGATACGCAAGAACAATGGGAATCAATCGCGAAGACATGCCAGGGATGATGAGTCAGTTGCAGCAAATCAACTACCTAACCGGAGTGAACTCGTTCGGTGATAAGTTTCTAAACCGCTTCAACAAAACCGGTGTGAAACTGGGTCAGGCAATCAATGGTCCAGGTGGAATGGTGGTTTTCCCTGGGATTAAATCGGCATTAACAG
>Ga0075649_130_pt3 | contig 7351 bp, 8 predicted proteins | sample RifGroA1_FD_68394 | JGI IMG/M metagenome (GOLD analysis project Ga0075649, IMG submission 68394) | Microgenomates bacterium GW2011_GWA1_45_10 | reverse complement strand
CAGGAATAGCCAGCTACCGTGCTGGAGAAAATAACGAAAACGCTGAAAGCGATTGGGTAATAATGCTAACAACACCCAATGGCCATCGAGCGGTGGAATGGGAATTAAATTGAAAAAAGCCAACAGCAAGTTAATCTGCACGATAAACTTAAGTAAATCTCCCATTACTCCGCCCGCCAAACTACCCGGCAAAAAGCGTACCACCAGACCAACCAGCACCGCTACCAAAATATTGGTAGCCGGCCCGGCTAACGCTACCTTCACTGGGCCAGTGCGGCGGTTACTTAAGTTGAGTGGGTTGTAAGGCACTGGTTTAGCATAACCAAAGATAAAACCACTCGAATAAAAGGTTAGCAGTGGCAAAATGATCGAACCAAATAAATCCAAGTGTTTAAGTGGATTGAGCGTCAGACGACCAAAGTCTTTAGCAGTTGGGTCCCCCAAGCTATTAGCCATCGCGCCATGCGCTACCTCATGCAAAACAATCGAAAATATCACCGCAATAATGTAGACCGCCCCAATAATCAGTACCTCCATAATAGCTGAAATCGTAGCATTAACTACGGCTCTTGAAAAGTAAACGGTTTTGGGGTATCATCAGCTGACAATGAAGCACCAAATAACAAATTTCAAACAACAAACAAGTTCCAATAACTAAAATTTAAATTTATTTAGATATTGGTATTGTTTGGGGCTTGCTATTTGGAACTTGTAATTTAACCAAATATGGCTACGCGCTGTCCTAAATGTGGTAAAAAACCGATGATGGCAAACAAACGCACGCTGTTGCGCGGTAATTATAATCCCACCAACCGTTACAAAAAACTCCCGAACTTACAGTGGGCCATGGTAGATGGCAAACGCCTCCGCCTCTGCACCAGCTGTATCAAAGCGCTCACTAAGTAACATGCTGGAAAAAACACCTGGATCAAATCCAGATGCAAAAAGAATTACTTCTGCTTTTTTACCAGAAGAACAAGAGCAGTTACAGGCTCTGGTTAATATTTTTATTGAAGAATCCTCAAATCTTGAAGATTATGCCGATATCTACGGTCAGGCCGAGATTACCAAAGACCAAATCCGGGTAACAGAACTGCGTGAAAAATTCGCCAAAAAAGATAGCCCCCAAGACAAAAGGAATAAATTTTATAGTCAGATTTTAGAAATGATTGTCAGAGACTTCGGCAACAACTGGTTACCGGGCTATTTTTCTAAAGCCTCTGAATATGATGACTATTTTAATGGCACCGACCTGGTCTGGGAGTTAAGGAGTGAGACAGGAACAGTACAGCGTATCGCTATTGATGTTACCAGTGGTGGAACTGATTACCACAACAAAGTAGAGAAAGCGAAGCTGGCCTTAAGTACTAGTGACAAATTTCAGACGGTTAAATATTTCACCTCCGAAATGGAAGAGTTGGCGGGCGAAGTCTCGCTACCCAAGATTGTTATTGGCATAGAACGGCACAAGTTGATAAAACTAGCTCGACTATACCTACAGTTAGTTAACGCACACGGCAGTCTAAAAGACAAGATTTATAGAAACATCGTTGCTTTCGACTTGGGTCAAGATTTGGTAAATGAAACAACGGAACAGCTAGACAACTGGCAAAGTGTCATTGAAAAAAATATTAATATCGCCACTGAACAGGCCGCCACTTTCACCAAAGAGGAAGAAAAACAAAAAATTCGCATACGTATTAGCCGACTATCAGAAATGTTAGAACAACTTAAAGCTATCAAGGAGACAATCTTAGCTGGTGTAAAAAAGAAAGACCCTCGGACTGGCGAGTAAGCCAAACCCGAGGGCAACTAGCGCGGTCGATTGTGTCGCATCGCACGCGCGATCTCGAACCGGTTCTTCAGCCGCAACACTTGCGACCAAAGCTCCGCTCCTAATTGATGTGACGCTTGGAAGGGGTGTCGGAAAAACTCCTTGCGAAAATCCCTCCAAGCCAACCTCAAAAAAACCGACCGCGAACTAACAAGCCACCGATTTCTAAAGAACATAGTAACCTCCTGAAGAATATGATATAAACATTTTAAAATAAACTTGTCAACGGGCTGTAGTGTACCGGCAACACGTCTGCATGGGGTGCAGAAAATTTACGGGGTTCGACTCCCCGCAGCCCGACAGAAAGATACTTTCAGAATTGGAGACGGAAAAATCAGGTCGCGCCAAAGGCGCGAATGGAATGGTGGGGGCGCGTCGAGCTAAGCTCGACGCAAGAAAATCAGATGGTGGAATGAAGGAAAAGGAAAGAGAGTGATCTGAAAGTTTGGGGTTCGTTCCGATCTTTTGGATAATCTGCTTCATTTCTGGGTACTCATTGGAAAAAGCTAGGAAACTGGCTTTTTTCGTGTCTAAAATCCACGAGTGCAGGGGTTCGAGCGGGTTTCTTGTTGTTGGCTTGGTTTTCTGTCCAGTAAGAGAAAATTTTGGTTTTAGCAGTTCTTCTTTTTTGGACAGATAGCTTTCTTTTGGAATATCGCCATCTATGTAAGCGGAAACTAGCTTGTCTAGTTTCTCTTGCGTTTCGGTAATTTTAGACTTGATATTTTGGACGGACGACACCATTTTGAATGTTTTTTCTTTTTCCCACTCATCAACTCTCTTTAGCATCCAATCTGTATGAGTATCGGGAAGCGCAACAGATTGAAGCTGTGCTCTGATTTGCGCGGCGAGATCTTTTTCTTGGATATACTTTTGAGAACAAATTCCACGCTTTTTTGTACAACGATAATATCTATATAATCCTCCCGATTTTCTCTTTGCCCATTGAGCAGTAATAGGCGAATTACATTGTCCACAAGTCATTAAGCCCGTAAAAGGAAAATCATGGCCTTGCTTTGTTTTTCTTGGTTTCGCTTTTCTATTCAGAACTTCTTGCACAGCTTCAAAAGTTGCGCCTCAATGCTCATCACTTGTCGCTCCTCATCTTCCGTTGATTTTCTGGCGTAGATAAAATACTTTGTCATAAAATTATCCACAGTTAGGCCTTGATTGACTTTATGCCTCACGAGGTATATACTGTAAGTAAGTTACTTCGCCAGGCCTTGTGCCTGGTTTTTCCGTTTAAATAGGCCTAATTTTGAGGATTTTTAACTCGTTCTACTTCTGCCCTAATTGAATCCAAACTTATAAACCATGAGGCGGTTCTAATCTCCCAAGCACAGTTATTTTCATAAGCGATAAATTTAATATGCTTCTGTCGTTTTAAAACCTTCTCTTTCGTTCTGATAAAATCGCTATCTCCACTGACAATATAAACGATATCTAAATCTTGAATGTCCTCCATAATTTCATCGTGCATTTCGACATCAAAATTGCATTTGTTTCGGTAACCACTTGGCGCTTGTGAATCTCTAAGTTTCTTTAAATCTTTTGCCGTTACTTTGTAACCTATCCTCTCAAAATATTTTTCCAGGGCCTCGGAAATACTTTTAGCCGGCTCGTATCTTGGTCTGCCCATATATATTCTTGCGTGAACTATTGTATTCAGGGCGGCTACCCATTTGTAGAGCTTTCTATAATCGGTCATCCAGCCAGCCGCCTTGCCTCTTTTGTAGAGGTTTGAATCGTCTATGTATATACCGGCTTTTGGTTTTTCTGGTAAAGTCATGGCTTTAATTTAACATAACATTAGGAATCAAAACAAACTTTCAGACCGCTCCTTTTCCTTTTCATTCATTCCACCATCTGATTTTCTTGCGTCCCGCCTTGCGGGACGCACCCCCACCATTCCATTCGCGTCTTTGGCGCGGCTCTCCGAATCCGTAGAAATTTTAACTTGTACCGAATTGTCGAATACCTTAAACCCACCGGAGTGGCGGGTTTAAGGTAGACTAGCACCGAAGACGAAGAATTTAGCTGTAAATAAGTGGGTATCCGCAAAAGTAGTCATCGGAAATTCCAAACCAAGGAATCTCGCCAAACTACTCTCATAATGGATTCCCGTGAAAGAACAGTTGTCCTAAATCTTTGCCTCCAGTAACTAGCCTGACTTAATTTTAACAAGCCAGTTAGGAGAGTCGAGTTCCCGCTTGGTGGATAAGTTTATCTGCCTGACGCAGTTCATCGTAAATCCCCTCAATCAGATCATACTGCTTAGCCTCTTTTAGTGTCACCCAGGCATATTCAGTTAAATCTTTACAGAGTTTTACCTTGCCACTCTTATATCTAGCCCAGTAGGATAGCGTTACCACGGGATAGCCATCCGGTCTAATGAACGTCAGGTCACAAACATAGCCGATTTTGCCTATTTCCAAATTGACCTCCTCCTTAACCTCCTTACGCACTACCCAATCCACTACGTCATACCACATATCTAGACCCGCTTTTTTGGGTAGGTTTTTGTACTCACTTAAAACTAACTTACCTCCCGGCACCGTCCACTTATTAGGAAAGACAATCTCGCGTGCAGCACGTTTAGCAATCAAAAATTTTCCACCCTTTTCTATAATGGCGGTAGCCACCACAAAGTGTAGACGCGGATCAAGTTTTTGTTCTTCAGACATAATTATTTATCTTCTCTTAAGGTAAAGTGAGTATAAAGTGGTTGGTGTTCTACTAGTTCTTCCAGCTTAAACCAGACGTTAATTTCGGTTTCTGCTTCTTCTGAGTTGGCGGAAGCGTGAATTAAATTAAACACACCGATTTTTTTCGCATCGGAATCACCACCTCAACAATTTCAACTCCCTCAAAAACCATTGCCATCACTGGACCAGAAGTCAGCATCTCAACCATTAACTTGCGAATATGCTCACCGCGCCGGCGACCAATATCTTCGGTATAGTGTTTCAAAGCGGTGTCTTCGGTAGAAACCAAGAGTTTCATTCCAACCAGCTTTGCTCCTACTCGTTCAAAACGTTGCAGGATTTCTCCGACGATACCACGGTTAATCGCATCCGGTTTTAATAATACGAGAGTGCGTTGCAATAAGTTATCCATAAATTTATTATTTAGTAGTTTTAATCGAATAATTTTTACCGTCAAGGATCAATTCAACAGTGCCTTGTTTATCTGTACGATAGTATGGAATCTGCATTTTTGCAAGCCGGTCTAAGACTTCTGCCGTCGGGTGGCCATAACTATTCTTTGCTCCCACTTGAATAAAGGCTACCAGTGGCGAAACGGTCTGCAAAAATGCCTCGGTCGAAGAACTCTTGCTACCATGATGACCAACTTTAATGAAATCGCTATCAATATTTACGTTACTAATCCGCATTTTATCTTCAATTGGTTTTTCCACATCAGCGGTTAAAAGTAACGACTGTTGACCGTAGAGTAGCTTCAAAACGATTCCCCCATTGTTGGTTTGAGTGATTTTTTGACCACCTTCATCAACAAAGGGGTGTAGTGTTACCAGCCTCGCCTGGCTAGAGAGCTTAATTTCCTGCCCGAGCACAATATGTTCAACCTTAGTTTTAGTAGCTTGTTTTTCCTCGCCCCATTGTTTACACAGCGCCGTATCACAAACCATGCCAGTTTCAAGAATCTCATCAACTTTATACTGCCCCAGCAAATCCACCAACCCACCCAAGTGATCCGCATCCGGATGCGTGGAAACAATCATATCAATCGAGCGGTCATAGAAGGGCATTACTTGACCGAGTTGCGCTAACAACCCACCACCCGGCGGACCGCCATCTACCAATATCTGTTCACCCGCCGGAGTCTGAATAAAAATCGCATCACCCTGACCAATATCCAAAAACCACACGCGTAAATGCGCATCCGGCCAGGGAATAAAAAAGGTGGCTATTGCTAACCCCAATAGAGCTACCAACAACCAGCGATCAAAATGAGTTAGTTGGGGGCGTTCTTCCATGGTTCGAGCTTGGTTTTCTTTTTATAGTAAAAGTATAATCCGCCAATCAATAAAATATAGGCGAGCAACAAGCCAAGCCAATCTAATTTTACCGGCAGAGCGGCCCCCGGTAACTTAGCTAGCCAGCTAACTAGATACAACTGTATAGTGGCCAGCAACCAAGTCGCTACTCCCACAATTTTTCCCAACACCGACCAGATACTGCCCGCTACCCCAGTAGCAAAGCCCAGTGCCATCAGCGCCGGCACCAGAGGAAGAATAATTAAATTGGCCGGTAAGGCGATTAATGAAAAAGTGTGGAAGTAGTAAAAGGCTAGCGGCAAAACCATCATCTGTGCTGACAAGGTGGTAGCCAGAGTATCACGCAAATTAAGCCAGTTGGGCAACCAGTGTAACCACTTAGCCTGACGCCAGAGCGGGCTTAAATACAACAATCCGGCCGTCGCCAAAAAAGATAACTGGAAACCAACGTCGTAGCGCAAAATTAGCGGATTAAACGCCACCATCAGTGCCGCCGCCAAGGTTAGCGCATTGCGTGGATTATAAAGCCGGCCAATCAGCTCACCAATCAAAACCAGTGTGCCCATCACTGCCGCGCGCACCACCGAGGCCGAAGCGCCTGTCAAAAGAGTAAACAGAATGATTATTACCACTGCCAACCAAAAAGCTTTGGAGCGCGGCATCAGCCAACTCAAGGACCAGGCAATTACCAAAGCGATAATACTAATATTGTAGCCAGAGATGGCTAAAATGTGACTTAGCCCAGTTGTAGCAAAGTCGGCTTTAATATCAGCCGGAATGTTCGCACGCGTACCGAGCAAAATGCCGTTGATGTAGGCAGCGGCTGGTTCTTTCACTGCCTCTGCCACCTGATCAGAAAAATAATCACGGGCTTTAAATAATCCGCCATAAAACCAAATCTTTGCCCGGGTGATTTTTTCCAACGCAAAGTTTGCCGACTCAATTTTCGGCTGGTACATCAGAGTAAAAATCTGGTCACGGGCTAAGTAAGAAATATAATCAAAGTCTGTGGTATTAGTAGGCAAAGTTAGTTTACCAGTCAACTGTAGTTTATCACCGTAATGATAACGCGGGTAAGCGTCAGTAGTAACTAAAATCTTTTCATGCAAACGATAGGGGGCTACCCAGTTACCTAGGCGCAAAAACTCTACAGTAAAAACTATTCGCTGATTAGCACCACTCAACACTGGACTGTCACTGACGTAGCCACGCAACAGCGGTGAAAAGTTGGTATCAGTGGCCTGAGTTAAAATAGTCTGTTCGAAACGCAGCTGGCTGACACGTATCCAACCACCCACCAAAAGCAAAAGCCCCAGGCCAATTAGCACTAAGCCCCAGTGTCGTCGCCAACCGATGCCAATTAAAAGTAACCCAGGGATAAAACCCAAATAGGGGTAAGTGCCTAACCAGCCCAAGCCCAGCCAAGAGCCAATCGCCACGCCAATCAACCAGGCCATCAGTAACCCCCAGAAGAGGTTGGATTTCGAGAAAGACATGAC
>Ga0075649_117_pt1 | contig 7641 bp, 8 predicted proteins | sample RifGroA1_FD_68394 | JGI IMG/M metagenome (GOLD analysis project Ga0075649, IMG submission 68394) | Microgenomates bacterium GW2011_GWA1_45_10 | reverse complement strand
AGAGTCTCAACCGCCAGAAATATCGCGAGTACTACAAGCGCGATCCAGACCCATTTTAAAACTTTTTTAACTTCTTCTGTGTTGGTATCCATCTTTTCACTATACCACTAACTGATTCTGTTTTTCAACGAACGTTTGTCTCCGATAAAAATGCTGAAGACAAGTACCGTGAAACTCACAGATAGGAGCCCAAGAGCGGCGCCTGCCAAGACGTCAAGTGCCCAGTGCGCCCCAAGGTAAAGTCGAGAGAAGTAAATGAGAATGACGGCGAAGATTGAACCCAGTATCAAGAATGTCTTGCCTCCGGACGTCTTCAATCTGCCGAAAAAAGAATGGGCCAGCATGAAAAAGAAGGCCGTGGCAACCGTGGCGTGTCCAGAGGGAAAACTCCAGCCGCTAGCATCGACTAGTCCCGAACCCGGCCGCGTAATCTGGAAAGTATTCTTAAGCACCGTGAGCGAGATGACTGTTATGACCAGAGTCGCTACAAAAAGGACAGCGTCATAATGACGGCCGCGCACAGCAAGCAACACGGCGATAAGGGCGGTAGCAAATGACAGGAAGAAAGGGTCGCCTAGTCTAGTGATAACCACCAGAATAGTGGTCAAAAAAGGCATGCGCGTGTGCACTACCGCTCGTTCTACGAGAGTATTAAGAGGTATAAGTTCCGTACCGGAAAGCAAGCCTTCAATAATCACCACGAGCACCAATCCGGAAATCATATAGACCAGGAGAAAGAGAATGTTCTTTGCCCAATTGGGAAATATCATGTTCTTAAGCCTAACATAAGGATATCAAGCTCCATAGTGGCTACCCCAATTACTTTGTCCGCGCCTCCATAATATATGTAAACGAGTCCGTTACGCACAACCATGCCGCAGGGGAAAACAACGTTCGGCACTATCCCTTCTTTCTCATACGGCTGTTCCGGTTCCAAGATCGGATCGGCCGAGCGCGACAATACTACTGTCGGATCTTTGAGATCCAAGAGCACCGCTCCGATGCGGTAGCTGTGGTGATGCTCCGAAACCGCGTGATAAAGAAGAATCCAGCCTTTTTTAGTCTTGATCGGCGGAGCGGTGATACCGACTTTGGCGCTGTCCCATGTCCCCGGTCTTGGCCCGAAAATGCGGATGCACTTGTTGACTGTTTCCTTCTTGAAATCGAGCGACTTAAGAAAGTCGGCGCAAATATCCGTACCGATGCGATGAAGCACGAGATACTTGCCTCCGACTTTCTCGGGGAAAATACAGGTATCCTTATCATCGACGCCCTTGGGGGTGATGAGCTCGGGTTTCGACCAATTCCAACAACGCGCGAGAAAATCTTTTTCTCTGATAGAGGTGACGGCTACGCGCGGCGGGCCGACGCCGTCATAAGCGGTGTAGCACATATACAGGTCCTTTCCAATTTTGGTGATACGCGGGTCTTCACATCCCGAATTGGCTCCCTCTATTTTCTTGTTTTCAAAATCCTCGCGCGGAACGTAGATCGGTTCGCTGAGGCGTTCCGTTATCTTTACGCCGTCAACGCTCGCGGCGTAGCCGATGGTGGAAGTGTTATCGTTGGAGAGAGCGCGATAGAGAATATGAGTCTTGCCTCCGAGATTGATGGCGGCGGGATTAAACGTTGCCTTTGATTCCCAAGGATGATCTTGGTTGGGTACGATAACCGGATTTCCTTCAAAGCGTTTAAAGCGATAGCGCCACCCGGTCACGGCCGAGATGGTCGAGACTAAGTCGCTGATATTAACGCGGGCTGAGCAAACGGTGGTGTCGGAAGCTCCGTAATAAATCGTCAGAGTCCCGTTTTCAAGGAGCGTGCCTGACGGAAAAACGACGTTTGAGACATGGCCGGAAATTTCATAAGGTTCCTCCGGTACCATCATAGGTCCACCGGTACGACCGATAACTTTACGCGGGTCGTTCAGGTCTAGAAGCAGAGCTTCAATGCCGAAGAGTGGTCCCCTAACGCCTCCAGGGAAAAAGTTCTGGATGTGTGAATATATAAGGAGCCAGCCGTATTTGGTTTTAATCGGTGCGGCGCCAACCTCAACGTGGTCATAGTTATCGCGGCGCAGTTTTTCAATCTCATGTTCATTCATTTTGATGTACCAGACATCCCAAAATTCGGGAGACCAAAACTCGGAGATATTATCCGCTTGGGCGATGACCATCTTGGCTGCCGCGCCGTCAGTATGGGCACTGAATAAAACAGTTACTTTTCCATTAATCCGTTCCGGAAAAAGTGTCATCGCTTTGGAGTTGAAAGTTGTTACGCGATATCTCTCTTCATTTTTTTTCAAATCATCCGAGATAGCCACTGCCGCTCTGATGCCCTCCGGCGCAAAAGGGAAAACTGAAAGAGCCGTGTAGAAAATGTAATAGCGTCCTTCAAAAAAGGTTACGCGCGGGTCTTCGCAGCCAAATTTTTCCCATTCTTCCGACGGCTCGATAAATTGCTTGCGATCATCGAAATGCAGGCCGTCTAAACTCCTGGCTATGCCGATGGTGGATATTTGGTCCGGAGTTCTCAACGCGTCCTTGCTTGATATCGCCCGATATAGGCCGTATATACTTTTTCCCTTCTTCACCACTGACATATTATAAGTAGCGAATGCCTCCCAATGGTGATCACGAGTGGGTACTAAGATGGGATTGTCCTGTGATCGCTTGATTACAAACATATTATTTAAAAGTTTGTTTCAAGATTGCTGGGTGTTTGTCGGCAAGCTGTAGTATCAATTCTCCGAAGAATGAGTTAGCCCAGCCAAACCAGGGTCGGGTGAACTTTTTCGGATTATCAACATTCACACTCTCATGTATAAAGTAAGTGCCTGCGTGAGTTTGTCTGAGTTTCTGAAGACAAGAAATTACTTCTTTTGCATCATCCGTCGTCATAGCCTGAATTATTGTAGCCATGGGCCAGAATTGATTGAGAATTCCAGTATGGGGACTTGTCAAGCCAGAAAATTTTCCTTTGGCATAATAAAAGGGATTCCACTTGCTTAAGATAAACTTTCGCGTTGCAATATAAACTGGATCATTTGCGGAACAATAACCTAGATATGGCAGACTCAAGAGACTTGGAACATTAGGGTCATCCATGAGACACTGGGAGCCAAATCCATCAACTTCGTACGCAAAAATTTTTCCAAATACTTTATGATTCACAACGCCATATTTTTTGATACCTTGGTCTATTTCTCCTGCAAGTCGCTCACAGCCATTGGCTAGTTTCTGTCGTGATGCTTCCTGTAGTATCTTTGAAATTTTTTTGAGTGTCACTACAGCCATCGCGTTTGCAGGAATAAGGTAAGGAAAAACTGCTTCATCATCTGAAGGACGAAAGACATTTCGGCTTAGGCCATTTTTTCTTCCAGGATAACCATACCCTTGAAGTCGAACCGAGGGGAAAGATTTCCCGTTTGGAGCAAAAAATTTGTATGCTGTTTTTAACGTCTCCTTTGACAGAGTTTCCTGTTCTCTTTTAATTACTTGAAGAGCAGCAGTAACTGCTCTCACCCAATTAGCATCAAATGGTGAGATATCTTTGGTTGTTTCCCAATACCCAGCTGAGAGGCGAAAGAAGGCACACAAGCTATCAAGTTCATACTTACGTTCCCAGATGCCCTTTTTCCAGGCTTTACCCTTCGGCCACCATGGATTTCTTGGTTGTTTCTTGGCAGTAATATTGGTGAATCCATTAGCATACGGATCAATTAAAATATTTTGAGCTTGCCGGTGTATTAACCCGATGAAAAGGTTTTTTATCTTTTCATCTTTTTTAGCAAATCTAAGATATGGCCAGGCTTGATTTGTTGAGTCTCGTAACCACATGGCAGGTATGTCTCCAGTAGAAACAAAAGTGTCTGGTTTACCTCCCCGGTCTTTTCTGTAATGTATGGTTGTGTCGAGAGTATTAGGTAAACACTGACTAAACATGCGGCGCAATTCGGGATCTTTTATTTTTTCTGCAATCTCGATAATCTTTTCTTCTACTACCTTGCTATTAAATAATCTGTCCTTAACTTTAGGACGAGTTTTTAGATTTTCAAATTTATTACGTTTTTTTGTCATAGAAGGCGAGCTATTTCTGAAAATTTTTAAAACTCTCAATATAGTCCAGTAAATCATCCACTTTGCACATTGCTAAACCAATAACAGTATCGGCGCATCCGTAATAAACGAATAATTTATCCCCAACAATTACCGCCCCTCCAGGAAAGGTAACATTAGGCACAAGTCCTTCTCTTTCATATTCGGTTACCGGTTGTAATATGTATCCTGCGGTTCGAGCTATTAGAACTCTTGGGTCGTTAATATCAAGCAGAGCAGCCCCGATCGTCCATGTGTCCGACATTGATTCGTTAGAAAAAATAAGAAGCCAACCTTTTTTTGTCTTTATCGGAGAAGCACCGAGCTCAGGTCCTCTATGTAACCACCGCTGCGTTTGTAGTACGGCCGTATTTTGTGAAGTTTCCAAAAACTTAGCCCATGATTCATCTATTTGATGCAAAACTTCGTCTATTGAATTATAGTAGCGAATAGCTATATATGAATTAACCGAATCAGCACTGATAGTCATTATTAGACCAATCTTCCCTCCATTTAGTTTTTCAGAAAAGAAAGCTGAGGCCTTGGATGCTTTGGGTGGGCCAATAATCCCATACTTTTTTACTGTGATAAAATCTTTTGTTGTGGCTAAGGCGATACGAATATTCGCCTTACCACTTTCTAATGGTTTATCGATGGCGGTGTAGGTAATATAGAACGTGTCCCCAATTTGTGTGATTCGGGAATCTTCGCAACCATATCTATCATATTTTTTGTCTGGAGAAATAAACGGCTTATCCCTTCTTTCAAAATTTATGCCATCTTTACTTTCGGCATAACCAATATACGAAACCATGTGCTTATAATACAAGCCCGGACGATTCAATTTAGATTTCTCTATTTCAATACTGTTTGGATAAGTTCTATACAACATCCGAAAAATACCATCATCATGTATCACTGATGGATTAAAAACTGCCTTCGCCTCCCACTTGATTTCTTTTCTTGGTGTAAGAATGGGTTGAGGCTTTTCGTTACTTGGGTATCTTTGTAATCGAAACTTCATATTTTATAAACAAAAAATATATCCTTAGTAGGACTGACGATTTTTTGGTGCTTGAATAAATTTACTTATATCAACCGCTAGTTTAGGGCGAATCTTGACCGATGTATCCAATTTTAATACAAACTCTCTGTGCTGGTTTCTCTTATTACTTTCTCTGAAAATTCTTGGTTTCTTTGAAGAGGTGACGATTACTTTGTGACCCAATACTTGAGAAACTAAAATCCAGCCATCTTTATTGCGGGGAAAACAAATTTCGTCCAATACCCCATCACCCTTACCATTCATATCTGTTTAACTCGACCCTCTTTTATAAATTCATGAAAAATTTTTTCTACTTGCGTACCAGGGAGACTTAGAGCAGAAGAAGCATGGGCCACATCGACTCTCTTAATACCAATGGAAGCGCTTGTTTTGAAAAACTTCGCTACTTCCCCCTTCGCTTTCCAATCAGAAATGGAACGAACTGTAAGCCTTGTCTTTTTTTTCATAAAATCATTATATATAAGTCCTTAAGGTTATGCTACCTTGGCGGATTTGACTGACAAAACTGCGTGCTCGTTTTTCATGAGCTTCCGGACGAATTCATCCAGGTTGGCATAGGCCACGCCGATATGCTTGTCTCCGCCGCCGTAATATATGAAAAGAGTGCCACCTTTGATAGCCGCTCCGGAGGCGTAAATGATGCCCGGCTTCCAGTCATTTTCGTACCATTCGTCGGGCTCCAGCACCGGGTAACGGGAGCGGAAGAGAATTTTCCGCGGATCTTTGGAGTCGAGAAGCATGGCCCCAAGCTTGTAGCGACCGGGATCCGACTTATCCATAGCGTGATAGAAGAGAAGCCAACCGTAACGGGTTTTAATGGGCGGCGGGCCGACACTGCGAGTGCGATTGTGCCAAGCCAGTTCTCGATCCGGCAGGAGATGCGGGTCGGGGCTATCGAAATACGGTATATACTCTTCAAGGTCATCAAGGTATTCGACGCGCACCCGCGCCGGATCATTATCATAAAGATTGTGGAGCAGGGCGTATTTCCCGTTCACTTTCTCCGGGAAAAGTACCCAGTTCTTATGCCTCTCGTTGGGAGGAGAGAGGAAGACAAAGCGACGCCAATTCCATCGACCTTGTTCAAGATCGGACTCGCTGATAGAAGTCAGCCCGACGCGAATGGAATGCCAACCATTAAAGATATTAAATGTCAGATAGACGCGACCATCAATTTTGACCGCCCGAGGATCCTCGCACCCGCCCCAGCCACCTCCGGAAACATAGAGTCCCGTGTCGTACGCGAGTCTGGCCGGAGAAGTATACGGGCGGTGTTTGGCGGATTCAGTCACTGTTTCGGGCATATAAACCGGGTAAGGATATCTTTTATCAAAATGAATGCCGTCCTCGCTTGAGGCATAGCCGACACGAGAAATGCCATCGGGACCAAGGGCGCGATAAAACAGATGGACACGTCCTCCGTGGATGACTGCTCCGGGATTGAAGACCGCCTCTGATTCCCAGTAGGAACCGGGCGTTGGGTCGATGACCGGATTATGAAGGGACCTGCGGAGATCTAACGCTCTGGGCCTTTTCTTTTTTGATTTTTGTACCCGCTTTAAAGTTTTGCTCTTTTTTTTGACAATTTTCTTCTTCGGCGACTTTTTAGTTTTCTTCTTAAGCGTAGCCATATTTGCCTTTCATTATAGCACCGACGGCCCTACCCTAACAGCTCAAGTATGACCTTTTTCGCTTCCTCTGGATTTCCAACTGCTCTGCATTCTATCCCCAAGACCAGAACCGGTTCGTCATTGCCGCCTTTAAACAGCTTATCTCCAATGTAGAGCACCTTTTCCTTTGAAATACTAGCTCGCTCTATGAGCTTGTTGAGTCCATACGCCTTATCTATACCGACTCTCGTAACCTCTATGGAAGTAGTCCCGCCAATGCGCATTGAGAAACCCGGCAAGGCGCGTTCAAGCACCACTATCATCCGCCCGCGCTTTTGGTTGTCGGGGTCCCACTTTTCCTTGAGCTCGATGGGCGCCTCCTGTCCCAAGGCGGAAAAATTAAGTTGAGCTCCTCGGTCTTCTACCAGTTCCCCGTAGATTTTATCAGGGCTTTCAAATCCTGACTTCTCAAAAATATTTTCCAAAGCCGCCCGGATGCTCTCCCCTTCCTCTCGGGAGAGCGCCGCGTCATACTGGCATTGCCAACTATCGTGGTAACTGCAAAAGACAGTGCCGTCCACCGGCAACAGGTAAAGATTTTTCATTCTCTCTTCTGAACATATAAGAGGGCCGAGAATCTGCCACTGAAACTGCTCGTAGTTAGCGCCGGAGATAATCGCCACCTTGTATTTCTCCATAAGCCGACAGAGCAGTCCGGCCATCTCGTCGTCAAGCGGTAATTTACTCCGCGTTAGCGTTCCATCGATGTCAAAAGCAATCAGATCAAAATTTTTTTCAATTATCTCCTTCATAAATTATGATTAAATTTTCTTTCTTTTAAGCATAACTGCATTGATAGCTACAATCA
>Ga0075649_115_pt1 | contig 8335 bp, 6 predicted proteins | sample RifGroA1_FD_68394 | JGI IMG/M metagenome (GOLD analysis project Ga0075649, IMG submission 68394) | Microgenomates bacterium GW2011_GWA1_45_10 | reverse complement strand
AATTTTTATGATGATATCTTGCCCATCGTGACTAAAGCCATAAAGATATTGGCGGAGAACAAAGTAAATACATGAATTTCGAGAAATTTGAAGAAAGAGCGGGGGTGATATTCAAAGATAAGAATCTCTTGAAGCAGGCTTTCACTCATCGGTCGTATATAAACGAGAATCGTGGCACTGCCCTGGAACATAACGAGCGTCTGGAGTTTCTCGGTGACGCCGTTTTGGAACTGGTCATTACCGATTATCTCTACGGGCGTCTTAAGAATTCGACTGAAGGAGAATTAACCTCATTGCGCTCGGCTTTGGTCAATGCCGATACTTGCTCTTTGGTGGCGCAAACGCTGGGCGTTAATGATTTTCTCCTGCTCTCCCGAGGCGAATCGAAAGATACCGGTCGAGCACGCCAATATATTCTCGCCAATACCCTGGAAGCTCTCATCGGCGCTATTTATATCGACCAAGGATACGAAATCGTCAAGCGTTTTATTCTTGCCCACTTAGCGCCGCTCATAGAAAATATTTTAGAGGGTGGCAATTGGATAGATGCTAAAAGTCTTTTTCAAGAGAGAGCGCAAGAGTACACCGGGCTGACTCCCGTTTACAAGACTATACGTGAATCGGGACCTGATCATAATAAACGTTTTGTTGTCAGTGTTTTTGTGGGCACTGAGTTGTATGGGGAGGGGGAAGGGGAGTCCAAACAAGACGCGGAGCAAGCGGCTGCCCGCCAAGCGCTTGATTCTAAAGGTTGGAAGTAGTATGTATTTAAAGTCGATAGAGCTTGCGGGATTTAAATCTTTTGCCAAAAAGAATACTTTTGAATTCAACTCGCCCATTTCAGCTATTGTCGGGCCGAACGGCTCGGGCAAGTCGAATGTCGCCGAAGCTTTTCGTTTTGTGCTCGGAGAGCAATCGATTAAGAGCATGCGCGGCAAGCGCGGCGAAGACTTAATTTGGAATGGCTCCGCAGATTCACCGCGAGCGGGTCGGGCGAATGTCAGGGTGATTTTTGACAATAAAAATAAAATATTCGATATTGATTTTTCGGAAGTCACAATTGAACGGACGGTTCATCGCGACGGTTTAAACGAGTATTTTATCAACGGCAGTCTGGTGCGTCTGAAGGATGTTTTGGAGCTCTTGGCACGAGCTCATATGGGCGCCTCGGGCCATCATATCATTTCTCAAGGTGAAGCCGACAAAATTCTTAGCGCTAGTCCTAAAGACAGAAAAAGTATGGTGGAGGACGCATTGGGATTGAGACTCTATCAGTACAAACGTCTGGAAAGCGAGCGCAAACTTAAGAAAACGTTTGAAAATATAGCGCAAGTTGAGGCCTTGCGCAAAGAAATTGCTCCGCATCTGAAATTTCTCGGAAGACAGGTTGAAAAACTTGAGAAAACGGAAAGTATGCGCGCTGAACTTATGGCGCAAGCGAGTGAATATTTCAGGCAGGAGGATGCTTACTTGGTTTCGTCAAAAATGACTCTTGAGGCCGAGAGGAAACCGTTGAACGAGGCTCTGGAAAAACTTTCCAAAGAGTCAAAAAACGCTAGAAAAGTAATCGAATTGGAATCTGGATTAAGCGCCGTCGAGAAAGAAAAAGATTACCTGACGAGAGAAATCGGCAAGCTGGAGGGATTTATTATAGCGGAAGAAAAGACTATTGAAATTGATAAGAAACTATCAGCTTCCGACGAGTCGAAGACCGTTAGACTTAGAGAGGTGGAGACTTTATATCAGGAAATCAGCGCGCTTTCCGATGCCGCGGTTATCAAGAAAAAGTTTGAGGATTTCATCGAAGAAAGGAAACATAATACGGATTCCAAGTTGATTGCAGAAGCGCAAACGAGAATCAGAGAGTTTAAAAAACGTCAGATGGAATTGGAAACGTCTCTGGAAACTCTGAAGAAGAAAGGGCATGAAATCTCTGAAGCTGAAAAGGCAGTTTTCCGCATCATGTCAGAGGAAAAAGAATTAGTTTCCCAATTAAATCTCGTCAAGTCCAAAGAAGAGAAAATCGGTCTCATCGAAGCGGAATTCAAAAGAGAACTTGAAGAGGTCAGTCATCTGGTAGGTCCTGCTGTGTCCAAATACGAACACGGAGGCAACGCCTCCGCGCCCATTAGTCGGCAAGAGCAGGAAGAGACTAAACGGACTATACAGAAACTCAAAATCCGCCTTGAAGATTCAAGCGTCTCTGGTATGGAAGAGGTGCAAAAAGAATATAAAGATACTTTCGAACGAGATACTTTTCTGGCGCGCGAGTTAGGAGACCTTGAAAAATCCGCCGAGACGCTTAAAGAATTGATTCGAGACCTAGAAACGCGCCTAGCATCCGAATTTACTTCCGGGTTGGAGAGAATTAATAAAGAGTTTGATAAGCTTTTTACCGCCATGTTTGGCGGGGGGGAAGCCAGTTTGGTTTTGACGAAAGAATCGGTCGGGAAAAGGTCAGACCTTAAAGATTTAGAAAGGTCTGACCTTGAGGAGACCGAGGAAGAAATGGAAGATGGTCTGGATATCAAAGTCAGTCTTCCTAAGAAAAAAATCCGAGGCCTCGTAATGCTCTCTGGCGGCGAACGGGCCCTGACCTCCATCGCGCTTATCTTCGCGGTCTCTCAAGTCAATCCTCCGCCATTTATTATTCTCGACGAGACAGACGCGGCGCTTGACGAGTCTAATTCCAAGAAATATGGGGATTTGGTCGAGATGCTTTCCAAACGTTCCCAGCTTATTTTAATAACACACAATCGCGAGACCATGAGTCGCGCCGGGGTGATCTACGGCGTCACCATGGGCTCAAACGGCATCTCTAAACTTTTATCCATTTCTTTTGACGAAGCCGTCGAAATCGCGAAATAAATACTTCGCAAATATAGCTCAGAAAAACGCGCTATCGTTTTTTACTAAAAACGCACGCTCCACTCGCGCCGTCGCGCTCCGTGACGTTTTTCTGCCCTATATTTGCTCCGTCCAGATAACATACGATATATCGTATGTTATCGAATAACTATATATTGTCGTACGTTGCTTTCGCGCTACCGCATTTTATTAACGTATGTTAAGAAAAGAAAAAGAGCAACCGTTTGACGGGTCGCCCTTGGTACGTGGGATGGATGTCGTCGGCTAGTTTTTCGACGACATCCCCCTAAGGAAGTCAGAGTGTCCCTTGCAGGACGGGTGGCACGGGGTATACCCGCGCCCTCTGAACTGTTTAAGCAGGATAACCCCCTGCCGAGTGCGGAACAAGGGCGGCCGCACGCCTTTCAGACTGACTCCGGGCAAGAAGTCTAGCTCTTCTCACCCGTTAGCAAGCTTGACGCCTGCAAGTCAATCTAGCCCGGGGGCAAAATCCGCATGCTTCGCGGAAGGCCCCCATCTACCCTAGAGTATAGCATACCCAGTTTTATTGTCAAGTAAAATTAAAGGAAAAATCAATTTAATTTTGTAAAAGCCCAAAATATGGCTTTAAATAAAGAGTTAATGACAGCTAAACAAACTGGAAATCCAGGGTTTTCCTTTCGGGGTCGGAGGCGACCAGCCTGACACGGATTTTATCGCCCAGAGAATATTTCTTGCCGGTTCTTTTGCCCACGATAGCGTAAAGCTTCTCGTTGATTTCATAAAAGTCGTCCTTCATATCGCGCAGTTTAACCATACCCTCCGCTTTAGTGTTGGCCTCTTCAACGTAGATTCCCCACTCTGAAACACCGGAGACAATAGCGTCAAACTCTTCGCCGATATGCTCTTGCATATACTCCACTTGTTTGTATTTGATACTTGCTCGTTCGGCCTCTGCCGCCTCGAGTTCGCGCTCACTCGAATCATCGCAGAGTCTCTGGTATTTGATAATCTCGTCTTGTTCGATCCGACCTCGCACCAGAAAACGAAGAAGCAGTCTGTGGACCAGCAGGTCCGGATAACGACGGATAGGCGAAGTGAAGTGGGTATAGTGTTCGAAGGCCAGTCCGAAATGTCCGGTGTTGAAAGTGGAATATATTGCCTTTGACATAGCCCTGACCGCCGCTGTTTTAACGAGCATCTCCGCCGGACTGCCCTCGACCGAGCGGAGCATCCGGGCAATCTCTTCGCCAGTAGTTTCGCCGTCTTTATTCTTGAGTTCAAAGCCAAGCGCCTTGACAAAGGTGGCAAGGTTCACAATTTTTTCCCTGTCGGGGGCGTCGTGAATGCGATAGACAAAAGCGGCGCGACTGTTTTTGCCATTGGCGGCATGCATCTGGGTCGCGACCTCCCGATTCGCCAAGAGCATGAATTCTTCGATAAGTTTATGAGTATCTTTACGTTCCTTTCTGTACACCCGGATTGGTTTTCCCAGTTCATCAAGTTCAAACTTTACTTCCTCGGTTTCAAAATCAATAGCGCCTTTTTTAAATCTCTCTTCCCGAAGTTTTTTGGCGAGCGTATTTAAAATTTTAAGCTCTTCGACAAATATTCCCGCTCCTTTATCCAAAATCTCTTGGGCTTCTTCATAGGTAAAGCGCTTGTCGGACTCTATGAGCGTCTTGCCGAACCACCGTTTCTTGATTCTAGTCTCTTTGTCCATGACAAAAACGGCCGAGAAAGCGTATTTAGGTTCGTTGGCATTGAGAGAACAGAGATCGTTGGAAAGCACTTCCGGAAGCATTGGGATGGTGCGGTCCACAAGATAGATAGAGGTGCCGCGTTTGCGCGCTTCGCGGTCGAGTTCGGTTTTTTCCATTACAAAATGAGAGACATCGGCGATATGAATACCTATCTCGTAATCGCCACTCGGCAGTATTTTAAAGGATAAGGCGTCGTCAAAGTCCTTGGCGTCCGCGGGATCGATGGTAAAGGTAGTGGTTTCTCGGAAATCTTTGCGGTCTTTCAATTTGTTCTCTCCTTTGTATTTCTCTTTCCACGCTTGCGCTTCTTTCTCCACTTCAGTAGGAAAATCGACTTCGAACCCGCTCTCATAAACGATGCCGAGCATTTCGGCATTGTGTTCACCGGCCCGGCCGATAATTCGAATTACTTTTCCCTCGGGACTCTTGGATGGCACGGGCCACTCGATAATTTTCACTTGCACTTTGTCGCCGCCGGAGGCGCCTCGAGCAGAGTTAAAGGGCACAAATATATCTCTATACATCCTTTTGTCATCAGGCACGAGGAAGAATCCTTTTTCTGTTTTCTCCAGAGTGCCGACGAACCCTGTTTTATGGCGCTCTACTATTTCTATCACCCGAGCCTGTTTTCTGCCGAGAATTTCTTTCTGAAGTGACTCGACCCTGACTTTGTCGCGGTTAAGAGCGGCATTAAGATTCTCCGGTTGGATTTCGAAATCTTCGTCCGCGTCTGGGATAGGGAAATAACCGATGCCCTTGCCGGTGACGCGAACGATTCCTTCAAACATATTGTTTTCTTCCTGCTTCACTTTTTGCATACTATATCAGATTTTGTTTACATTGAGTTTATCGAAAGGTGGGCGGGAGAGGACTCGAACCTCCACTCCCTACGGAACCAGTTCCTAAAACTGGCGCGGCTACCATTACGCCACCCGCCCAGTGCGCCCACGAGGATTCGGACCTCGGACCATCTCCTTAAGAGGGAGCTGCTCTACCAACTGAGCTATGGGCGCGTATTACTAATAATAGACAATTTACAAGAAAATCAACACTTAATCAATAAACAGCTATTTATCTTGCATGTCATAATATTACCACTTATAATATTAACATATGGGGATAAAATATTCTGTTAACGAGAATTTATTTGAAACATGGAATTCTTCCATGGCTTATATACTCGGCTATATTTTTGCAGATGGAAGTCTCGAAAATTCACCGTATATACGAGGTAAATATTTACGTATTACAAGCACGGATGAATCATCGATAATCAATTTGAAAAGTATTCTTAGTTCTAAACATAAAATCATTAAAACTTTGCCCGATAATAATCATAAACCAGATTATCTATTAAGAATTGGAAGCCATAAGATTTTTAACGATCTAAAAAAGTATGGCTTACATCCCCACAAGTCTCTTACTATGATGTTTCCTAACCCCCCCAAAAAATACTTAGGTGATTTTATCAGGGGATATTTTGACGGTGATGGATGCATACACCTCGAAAGGATTAAAGGCGGGTCAATTAAATGTGTTCGAGTGATTTTTACTAGCGGAAGTATTAAATTCCTATCACGACTAGCTGAGATATTAACATCGAGAATTTTATTAACGGTTCGGAAGATTTACAAGGGCACGAGATCGTATCAACTAAGATACAACACTCGCGATAGCGAAAAGTTATTTGTTCTTATGTATAAAAACACTGATGGAATTTTTATGGAAAGAAAATTCAATATTTTTTGTGAATACCTTAAGTCGAAGCCGAATAAAAATATTGGTAAGAGTATCAAAAATATACTACGATATCATAATGGCCTAGTGGCGAAGGGGTAACGCGGCTGTCTGCAAAACAGCTATACGCCGGTTCGAGTCCGACCTAGGCCTCCATCCCAGCGGTCCAACCGCTGGGCATGCCCGGGTGGCGGAATCGGTATACGCGCGAGACTTAAAATTTCGTGACCGCAAGGTCGTGTGGGTTCGATGCCCACCCCGGGCACCAAGATGATATGATGAAGAAATAAAGCATGGATCTTTCAATCATCAGCTTACTTTCCACATATCAACTGCCAGCCATTTTTCTTGGCGCATTCTTTTTTGGAGAAACAGTCATCCTGACAGCAGCGTTTTTGGCTGGTCAAGGTACCTGGTCAATCGAGAGTGTCTTTTGGCTGTCGCTGGCGGGGACTGTGATCTCGGACTCCCTCTGGTTTCTTCTCGGCCAAACTTTTTTCAAATTCACGAAACGATGGGAAAAATATCAAGATCAATATCAGACGTTCCTTATTAAACTTGAAAAAATAACTGGCCAAAGACCATTTCTCTCCCTTTTATTTATCAAGTTTTTATATGGCACGCGGATTTTGACTATCCTTTACTTATCAATTCGAGAAGTGCGCTTTTTTACTTTTCTTTTGTTCAACACGGTCGGCACGATTCTTTGGTTGTTGGTAATGATTTCCGTTGGTTGGCTGGTTGGGAGAGGTGCCACGAATATCACTGATGTTTTCTACAAAGTCGAGTACGCGTTGACCGCACTGGTTTTGTTAATTGTGTTTTTCAAAATAATGACCACATGGCTAAGCAAAAAAATCGTAAAACAATAACAGCTATAGTCCCGGCATACAACGAGGCCGAGAGAATCGGGCGTGTCTTAAGTATCTTGACCGCGTACCCTCATTTTGAGGAAGTGATTGTGGTAGATGATGGTTCCACTGACGGCACGGAAGAAATTGTAAAACAATATCCAGTTCGTTATGTGAAAAATACCATCAACAAAGGCAAAGGGCACGCTATGGATACCGGTGTTGCTCTCTCGAAAGGTGGCATTATTTTCTTCACTGATGCTGATGTGACGGGCTTAACGCACGAGATTATTGATGACATCCTTAAATCAGTTGTGGACGGAGAGGTGGATATGTCCATCGGGATGCGAAACCGGACTACATTTTATCTGCACTACATCGTCTTTTTCCTTCCTTTGTTAAGTGGAGAGCGAGCTGTGACGAAAAATTTATGGCAAATGTTACCTAGTCATTATAAACGTCGTTTTAAAGTTGAGACGGGGCTCAATTTCTATGCACGGTATTACGGAAAGGGATTTAACTACAAAGTTTTTAAAGGACTATCTCAGGTAATTAAGGAAAAGAAGTTTGGGTTGATAGAAGGATTGAGACGGCGTTGGCTTCTCTGTGTCAACGTTATTTCTGCTCAACTACAATCACAATTTATTGATATACCCAAATCTGCTCAGAACAAGAGGATCTCTGGGCTCGTTGCTCTGCAAAGCTTAGGAGGAATATTTTTAGGAAGCTTGTTCTTTGTAGCCGTTTATTTTGGACCGCAAGATTTTGTTTACACTGTCTTTGCCGAAGCATTGCTAGAAGACCCCTCCACCCCCTTTGTGGATTTCCTTTTATATTTTGTGAGAGTCGTCAGTATTAATAGCTTATTGATTATCGGCGTTACTCTTATTACTATCAATTTTATTCTGCTTCTGTTGACTGCGAAAAGATTGTCTTATTTATATAGCGGTCTCTTATACAAAGTAAAAAACAAAAGATAACATGAAGTGTATAATAACAGCGTCTTGCGAGATTAGTTTAGTGGTAGAACTGGTACTTCCCAAGCATCGGGCGCGAGTTCGATTCTCGTATTCCGCACTAGCCTTCTCTACTCAACTCGTCCAACCTTTGGCGGTTTCGCTCGCCGTAATCGATTTT
>Ga0075649_129_pt1 | contig 8484 bp, 10 predicted proteins | sample RifGroA1_FD_68394 | JGI IMG/M metagenome (GOLD analysis project Ga0075649, IMG submission 68394) | Microgenomates bacterium GW2011_GWA1_45_10 | reverse complement strand
TGATTATTTGTCATGGTTCGACTTCGCCCTTCGACTCCGCTCAGGACTTTGCTCACCATCTTCGATGACGATGGCGGTGGCGGGTAGGAGAAATAACAGAAGTTGCATGATAACTACGGAAAAACCCCAGAAGTTGGTCACACTTATTGATACCCATCCGGCGAGGAGAGCTGTATTAAGTATTAAGTATCTAGTATTAAGCATTTGACGGACCATGAAAAACAGGAGAACCAAGTAGGAAAGAAGGCCTAAGATCCCAGTGGTGGCTAGGTAGTTGAGGAACTCGTTGTGGGCTTTGTTGTAGAGCAGTTCCCATTCAGAAGTTTGATTGTGTTCGAGAGGGCGGTATTGATAATACGCCTGAGCAAAAGTTTCAGGACCGGTGCCAATGAGGAAATTTTTGGGGTTGGCTTGCCAAATTTTGATGGCACCTGACCAAACGATTCTTCTAATTATTCCAGATTCTGTTCCACCTACCTCCAGCGCCGGTCCCGCCTTCGCCGAGGCTTCGGCGGGTAGGCCAGACGATTTTTGTTTGATGATTAGGTCGCGGATGGGGTTGGGCACAAGCAGAGTCAGAATTAAGAATGAAGAATTAAGGACGACAAAATTTCTAATTGACCTAATTTCTAATTTACCTAAACTAATAGCCCAAAATACCAATGACGAAATGGCGAAGGCTAGGAGGCCGGAGCGGGATTTGGTAAACAATAGGGCGATAAAAAGGAGCAGGGATACTCCTTTAAGGACTAACCTTTTTGAAGCTAGGGGGATGAAAATGAGGGCGACGAGGTAGGCGGCTAACCAGTTGGGTTGGCCGAGGGTGGCAAAAACCCGGGTTTGGACGTCCTGGACCCAGCAAGATACATTAAAGGAACCGGTAGTCAGGAGACAGGAAAGAGAGAAACCAAAATGCTCTAAACTGCCGTAAATGGCTACCACGGCAGCAGCCCACAGCGCACAGCCCACGGCTCTCAATGCCGATTTAGAATCCATGTTGGACACGAAGGCCCAATATAATAAGGAATAAGAGAAAAGAGATAAGAGGCCGCCGTTCCAACGGGAATAGTAACCGAACCAGGAGACGTGAGGGTCGATGGAAAACAAGAGACTAAGAGACTGGGTGATTAAGAAGATTAAGATGGGCCAATCAAGAAGAGTGCGCTTGAAAATAAATTTCTTTTCCAAAATACAGCGGATGGCCCAAGTGCCAACGATAAGAGTGGTAAGAATGTAAGTAAGAATGAGTTTGTTAAACTCAAAAAGTTCGGAAGTATTTGAGAGCCAAACAAGAGGAACGAAGATAAAGAGAAGAGAATAGAAAACCGTAATTAACCGCTTCATCCAAGGCATGAAATCAAGTTTACACTATATTTAGCCTTGTTGTTCTCCCTCTGTGGGTTTAGCCTTTTTAGCTTCTGTTTCTTCTACAAGTGAGGGTATGCCTGTCGCACGCCTGATTTTTTCCGTGGTCATAGCTTCTTCACTCCTTGGGTCAACAGATAATTCTTGTGGTTGTAGTTTAATATTTCCCCTTAATCCTTTATTTTTTCCCAATAAAATCACCTCCTTGGGTAGAGGCTAATGGATCAACGTCAATGTGTCAAGCAGGAATTTAATACTTTGATAGTCTACCTTCTTGGTCCGTTATAGGTATTTCCTCCACGACCAGGTCTATGGTCTGATTTGCCATTTCCAGGTTTTTTTGGTGGGCGTTTTTTATCGGGTTTTGGCTTGGGTTGAGTTTCTTTAGACATAAGGGAAGTATTTAGCAGTTGGAGTGGACAAAATCAAGAGGGAAGATTATATTGCGAGTGCTATGTTAGATTACTTTTTTGGACTACTTTCGTCCTCCATATCTTCCCCTTCGCCTTTTCAATACTGTTCGTATACGGCTCAGGGAGCGATTATTGGCGGACTTCGAGAAGACCAGAAGGGAGGTAAGTAAATGTTAGATTATATATTTGGTCTTCTCTCATATGATGTGGGGATTGATTTGGGGACGGCAAACACTTTGGTACATGTAAAAACCAAGCGGGTGTTAGCCATTGGCGAAGAAGCCAAAAAAATGTTGGGACGTAATCCGGCCACGATTGAGGTCATCAGACCTCTAAAAGACGGAGTGATCGCCGATTTTGACGCTACGGAGGTCATGCTTAGGCACTACATCTTACGGGTACACGAAACGGGTCATGCCATTCCACGGATTCCTAAACCCCGGGTAGTAATAGGCATTCCATCTGGGGTAACAGAAGTAGAGAGAAGGGCTGTCCAGGAAGCCGCACTTTCGGCGGGGGCCAGACAGTGTTTTTTAATTGAAGAACCAATGGCGGCGGCCATTGGAGCCAAGTTACCAATTACGGATCCGGGGGGACTTTTAATAGTAGATATTGGTGGAGGAACTAGTGAAATCGCAATAATTTCACTGGGAGGAATAGTTCTAAATAAATCTTTACGGATTGCTGGAGATGAATTAGATGAAGCAATTACTCATTACATGCGTTTGAAATACAACGTTTTGGTGGGGGAACGAACAGCTGAAGAAATAAAAATTACTTTGGGAAATGCGCACCAATCAGCATTTAAGGGAACTGACAAGGTGATGGTCATCCGGGGACGGGATTTGGAATCAGGACTGCCTAAATCCATAAAAATAACCGCTGCGGAAGTACGGGAAGCTATGTTGCCAACGCTGCGGGAGATTACCGGCGGGGTGGCAGATTTGATTGAAGAGACACCACCAGAGCTGGTATCGGGATTGATAAGCTGATGAGCGAGGAAACTAGAATGCCGGTGTATATTACCGAAGATCCCATGACGGCAGTAGTCCGGGGTTGTGGGATGGTTTTGGATGATGCCAAACTTTTGAGCAAGGTCAGAGTTGTAGGAGGGCTACGGTAGTCGTATATTTAGAGTATGGCAATTGATTGGGTATTAATGATGGCACTTCCCTTGGTGGCTACCGCAGCAGCCTGGATATTTAATCTAAATTTTCTTTCGACGACACTGTTATATTTTGGAGTACCGGCTTTGTATCTTTCTTTGCGAAAACCAAAACTGGTTAAAAAAACTTTGATGTTTTGTGTAATGTTTGCTGTTCCGCTTTGGGTGATTTTTGATCACTTGTCTTATTTAGATCGATCATGGTTTGTACCAAATAGTGCATTAAGACTGTTACGGAATAGTTTGCCGATTGAAACTTTGGTCTGGTCGTTTACTTGGATGTATTTTGTAATTATCTGGTGGGAGTTTTTTGTAGATAAGAGTAAGAATAGAGCTAAGTTTTCTAAGAAGATGAAATATTTGGTGGCTTTTGTGACAGTATTATTAATCATGTTTGGCATGTTGTATTTGATAAGACCGGCCTTGTTGCATATACCCTATTTTTATGTAAACTTGGGCATCTTTTTTATTTCAGTGCCAATAGTTGTGGCCTTGGTTCATACCCGAAGGTTAGTTTGGAAGTTTTGGCCACTCGGAATATATTTTTTGCTGGTAGCGGGATTGACCGAATGGGTGGGATTAACACATAACCATTGGGTTTTTGTAGGCACAAACTATTTAGGGGGTTTAAAGTTGTGGGGAAGTTTTTTGCCCATTGATGAAATTATATTTTGGCTGTTATTGGGAGCGCCCGGTTTAATCAGCTGGTATGAAATGTTTGCTGATGATTGGAAATGAAAAAGTTTAAGCCGGGAGTTTCGTTTGGGGATTTTGTGGTAACGGATGTGAAGGAAGGGAAGAGCAGGAGAGTGGAAGAGCAGGAGAGTATAAGGGATTACCGTAAAGGCTTGGTGGTGTGGCTTTTAGTATTGGCGGCCATGGGACTTTTATTAATGCGCCTGGGGAGTCTGCAACTTATTTCTGGAGGCAAATACCGGGTGTTGTCTGATGAAAACAGAATCAAAAAAATCAGGATTGCGGCCCCGAGGGGAAAGATATTAGACAGAAATGGGGTGGATCTAAGAAGTTTGGGTGAGGCGGCGGGACATGTAGTGGGATACGTGGGAGAAGTAAACGAACAAGAAGTGGGGTTACTGCGGGAACAAGGCCAAAAGTATGAGATTGGCAGTCAGATCGGTAGATCTGGTTTGGAGCAAGAATACGAACAACAATTAAGAGGAATTGACGGTGGACAACTAGTAGAAGTAGATCCGCATCAGAAGATTGTGCGCAACTTGGGTAAATCTGACTCTAAATCAGGAGTTGACTTACAAACAAGTTTAGACGCTAATTTGCAAACGGTTGCATATACTGCCCTGGCGGGGCGAAAAGGGGCGGTGGTGGTAGCCAATCCCAAAACGGGAGAAGTTCTGGCTTTGGTCTCCAGCCCTGGTTTTGATCCCCAAAACATAAAAAGCGCTTTGGCTGACAAGAATACGCCTTTATTAAACAGAGCGATTGGAGGGATTTACCCCCCGGGATCGACTTTTAAGATGGTGACGACCATTGCGGCCTTGATGGAGAAAAATGCGACTGCCAATTTTACATATGACGACAAAGGAGTCATTAATATTGGCAGCTTTGCGTATACCAATTGGTACTTCAACCAATATGGCAAGACTGAAGGAGTGGTGGGATGGGAAAAAGCATTGGCTCGGTCGGTAGACACCTTCTTTTACAAGGTGGGGGAAATGGTAGGACCTGACCTGATGGCCGCCTGGGCGAGAGATTTAGGAATGGGAGAGAAGACAGAAATTGATTTGCCGGGAGAAGTGGTGGGGCTAATTCCCACACCGGCCTGGAAAGAAAAATTCAAAAATGAAAAATGGTTTTTGGGAAACACGTATCACATGGCCATCGGGCAGGGAGACGTGTTGGCGACTCCATTACAAGTCAACTTGATGACTAATGTAATTGCGGCGGGAGGAAAGAAGTGTGTACTACACCTTAATAAAGGGCTAAGTGCTAAGTGCCAAGGGCTAAGTATTGACGATAAGGTTTTAAATATTGTGAAGGAGGGAATGATTGGGGCGTGTAGCAAGGACGGAACGGCCTTTCCGCTGTTTGATTTCAAACCGCAGGTGGCTTGTAAAACCGGAACGGCAGAATATATTTTGGCAAGTGGAAAGACCGGGACACATGCCTGGTTGACGGCTTTTGCTCCAGCCGATGACCCCGCAATTTCAGTAACGGTTTTAGTTGAAGGTGGAGGTGAAGGTTCTAGAGTGGCCGCTCCCATTGCCCGCAAAGTCCTGGTTAAATACTTCAGAATAGAAGACCACTTCAACTACGCAGCCGTGTCCGGGGTAGGAGAATAATTTACCGATTTGACGCTGTAGCGTGGATTTGATAAAAATAGTGCATGAAGAGAAGAATCACCGCTAGAGGGTTGTTGAGATTGATAGGTGACGTAGGTGGGTTTGTATTGCCGCTCTTTAAGATGGCGCCGTATAGATGGCTGCACGGGGAGAGACCAATAAAAGATTTGGATGAATATTTTCCGTCGGTGGTGAAGCAGGCTGCGGATCAGTTGGAGAGAAGAGGACTGGTAAAGATAGAAAAAAATGAAACAGGATGGGTGGTAAAGATAGCGGATAAAGGCAGGACGCAGATTTTGAAATATAAATTGGAAGAAATGAAACCTAAAGTCGGAAAATGGGATGGTAAGTGGAGACTGGTATTTTTTGATGTGGCCGAGCCGGACAAAAGAAAACGGGATCTACTGAGGATGTATTTGATGAAATTGGGAATGAAGCGGATGCAGGAGAGTGTCTTTGTGTCGCCGTTTGACGTAGCAGATGAAATAAAATATTTGCGGGAGGTGCTGGAAATTCCCCATGGAGTGAAGATGGGAGTGCTGGAATGGATCGAAAACGCGGACAAGTTGAAAGAAATCTTTGATCTGTAGATTTATCAAAAAAACGCTATAGCGTGTAATTGATAAAGATAAGGATTGACTTTGTAGAGAGAGAGAGGTATTATCTGGTTCATGGCGAATGAAGTAGTCGTAATAATGCCCCCAGCTGAGGAAATGGTTAAAAAATTGGCTGACGTTGGTCTGTATGGTAAGGAGGAAGCACAGGACAGGTTTTTGAGAAGTTTTGTAGAAAAAGTGGCTGGATCTGAAAAAGTTGGGCCAGGATTAGTGATGGCTTGGATGCTATCTGAATATGATGTGTTGCGCGATTATCCGCCGGTAATTTCAGGGTTGATGAGATATCATTTTGATGAAGTGGTGGATGCGGTTACGCAGGATGTCAGGGTGGCCGTGGAAGCAAAGGCCTTCTTGAAGAAGGTGCTGGAAGAAACGAAAAAGAAATAACAAAAAGTTGCTGTGGTGTAGAATAAGAACATGAATTTGGTGATTGTGGAGAGCCCGACGAAGGCGAAAACGCTGGGGAAATTTCTGGGGTCAGATTATCAAATTGAGGCCAGTTATGGGCATATCCGGGATTTGCCGCAGAAAAAACTGGGGATAAAGACGGACAAGAATTTCGAGCCGGAATATGTGCAGACTGACAAGCAGAAGGTCAAGACCGAAGAGATTAAGAAACTAAGTGATAAAGCAACCAAGATATTTTTGGCAACTGATCCTGACCGGGAAGGAGAGGCAATTGCCTGGCATGTATCCCAATTGCTCAACGCTCAACGCTCAACGCACAGGATAGTTTTCCATGAAATTACTGAGCACGCCATAAAAGAAGCTTTAGAACACCCCCGAGAACTTGATATGAAATTGGTGGACGCCCAACAGGCCCGAAGAATATTGGATAGACTGGTGGGTTATAAACTGTCGCCCCTGCTGTGGAAAAAAGTCAGGCGGGGACTTTCTGCGGGGCGGGTGCAATCGGTGACGGTGAGACTGGTGGTGGAGCGGGAGCGAGAAATTGGGGCGTTTGTCCCGGTGGAGTATTGGCAGATCTGGGTAGATTTGAAAAATACTCAAAGCGCAGCGCTCAAAGTACAATTGACGACGGAGATTAAAAACCAAGAACAGGCGGACAAGGCGGAGAGAGAGTTGCGGGGTGCTCAATATTCGGTGTTCGGTGTAGAGAAGAAGGAATTCAAGAGGACGCCGCCGGCGCCATATACAACTTCTACATTGCAACAGGCTGCGGCAAATAGACTGGGGTGGAGTGCCAAAAGAACCATGCAGATTGCCCAAGGCTTATATGAAGAGGGACATATTACATATCACCGAACCGACTCGACTAATTTAGCAGTAGAAGCGGTGAGTGCAGTCAGAGAATTTATTACTGCTACTTATAGTAAAGAATACGCATTGGCAAACCCCAGAGTTTTCAAAACTAAGTCTAAAGTGGCTCAAGAGGCGCACGAAGCGATACGGCCGACGGACGTAAGCGCGCGGCCCACAATGCTCAGCGCACAATTTAACCGTGATCTGGAGAGATTATACGAATTGATCTGGAAAAGGTTTGTAGCTTGCCAGATGATGGAGGTGACGGGAGTAACTGTAACAGTAACTGTAACTGGAGGGGAATATAAATTACAAGCGAAAGGTGAAACTATTTCCTTTGAGGGTTGGTACAAAGTGCTCGGAAAAGATTTGGAAGAAAATATCCTACCGGAAGTAACTGAAGGAGAAAAATTGGAATTCGTGGAGTTGACAAAAGAGCAGAAGTTTACCCAGCCGCCGGCTCGGTATAACGATGCATCCCTAATTAAAGCGTTGGAAGAAATGGGGATTGGAAGGCCAAGTACTTATGCTCCAACTCTGTCGACCATTCAGGACAGAATGTATGTAGAAAAGGAAGAGAAAAGATTTAAACCCACGGAGCTGGGAATTGCCGTAAATGATTTTTTGGTGAAAAACTTTCCCAACATTGTAGATTATGAGTTTACAGCCAACATGGAGTACGGGCTGGACGAAGTGGCTAATGGTGAGAAAAAATGGCAGCCGCTGCTGGCTGATTTCTATTACGCCGTTTGAAAAACAATTGGCGGATGTGACGCAAACGGCGGAGAGAGTGAAGATTGAGACGGAGAAAACGGGAGAAAAATGTCCCAAATGCCAAGTGGGAGATGTAGTTATTAGACTGGGTAAATTCGGGAAGTTCTTGTCCTGCAGTACGTATCCGGAATGCGATTACAAGGCCAATTACCAAAACAAAACAGGACAAAAATGTCCCAAATGTGGGGAAACAGACGGGGGAGATGTAATTATCCGCAAAACGCGCACCGGCCGGTCTTTCTACGGCTGCAGTAATTATCCCAAATGCGATTTTGCCAGCTGGACCAAGCCAAAATGAATATCCTTGTCCTATAGTTGACAAAAGTGAGGGAAGTGGTTAAAATGCCGAGCTATGGATGGTGTTGTTCTTTTTGAGGGAAAAGAAAGTGTGAAGTATCTGCGGGTACGGCTTTCTGAGCCGCTGTTTGGGGAAAGCTGTCCCTTTTGTAGGTACGACAGGTACCGATAAATGGACAGAATTGGGAGTTGGGATACGTTTTCCCGATTTAGATAAAGCATATCTTTGGGGGCTTGTGATCCCACACCTTATGGTTCAATCTTGGAGAGGA
>Ga0075649_118_pt1 | contig 9226 bp, 7 predicted proteins | sample RifGroA1_FD_68394 | JGI IMG/M metagenome (GOLD analysis project Ga0075649, IMG submission 68394) | Microgenomates bacterium GW2011_GWA1_45_10 | reverse complement strand
TTAGGAATATCAATTCGGTCTGTGTAGTTATATTTTTCTGATGTTCCCGTGAGATTTTGGATACGAATTATTTTCTTTCCTGATTGTTTCCAATCCTGCGGCTTGAAAGCAAAGCCGTTCACATACTCTGCAATTTCTCCCAATTCTACCAAGGGCCATTTCTGATTTTTATTAACCTCAATCTCTCTGTACCTTTCACATGTCAAATTGTAGTCGCCGCTCTCTGCTATTTTTTCTTTCTTAATCCAAAGTGCAAGACCGCTTTCTTGTTTTTTGCCATTCTTCCACGCGTCTAAAATCGCCAACGCTTCCGGCAGATCATCTTTATCAATTTTTCGCCTTTGCGCGCCCAAATCAAAGCCGTCATTCTCTACTTTTACAAACAAAATCTCGTTGCTCTTTTTGGCAAGCTGATTATCGAAAAAGAGAATACTCGTTTTTACATTTCCTTTACCGCCGGGCTTTGCAAACACGCCTTGCGGCAAGGAAACAACGGCATACAAACCATCTTCAACTAATTTTTTACGCAATTCTTTATACGCCGAATCGTTTCTAAAAATTACTCCTTCCGGCACGATTATACCGGCTCGTCCTTTGATATTGAGGTGCTCCAAAATATAATCAACAAACAACACCTCACTGCGCGTGGCTTGCACGGAAAAACGCTTGTGGGGGCGAATACCGCCCTTTGGCGTCATAAACGGCGGATTGGCGAGGATAACGTCAAAAGTATCGTCCCAGCGATCCTCATACGTCAAGGTGTCGTATTCGTATATTTTCGGATCGGGGAAATGGTGCAAGTACATGTTCACAATGGCGATTCGCATCATTCCCGGATCAATGTCATAACCGACGAAGTTGCTCATCATTTTTTGCTTTTCTTCCGGTGAGAGGCGTTTTTCCGCGCTCGTTGGCCCGCCCGTTTGGTCATTCTTGCCGTCATGCTGGCGCAAAATATGCTTGTACGCGGAGATTAAAAATCCGGCCGTGCCGCAAGCGGGGTCCAAAATTGTTTCGTTTTTCTTTGGCGCAACGACCTCAACGATAAAATCAATAATGTGGCGCGGCGTACGAAACTGCCCCGCTTCTCCCGATGTGCCGACAACGTTCAGCAGATATTCATAGGCGTCGCCTAAATCTTCACTATGGTCAAAAGCAAATCCGTCAATTTCTTTCAGAAATAAGTTTAATGTTTGAGCGTCGTTATAGGGCAATGCCGCGCCCTTAAAAATATCTTTGAAAAGCTGGGGGATATGCGGATTTTTGGACATATTCGTAATGGCTTGCACATAAAGATCATGCCGCTCGGCACCGGAAAGCCGTTTGTCCAAAAGTTTAGTCCAACTATATTTTTCAAAACCGTTGGCAAAAAATCTTGTCTGTCCGCCAAGCTCCTGCGATTCCTTGTCCATATCGTCCATGAACTTATAAACCAGCGCGGTGGTGATTTGCTCCACTTGCGCCTTTGGATCAGGGACTTTACCCACCAAAATATCACGGGCTGAGTCAATTTTTCGTTTTGTGATTTGGTCAAGCATAGTTATTCCAAGGTTATCTCATGTATTGGTTGACTGGCACATAATCTTTTACATATTCCGGAACCGTATCCCGCCAGCCATTCAATGCCTTAAATTCCTGCATGGAAAATCCAGGATACACATTCAGCTCGGCAAAGTGCTTGCTGTTGATGATGTCGCGAAAACGCTCATCGGCAACATACGCTTTCAGATAGTTTCGGATATAGGGCACGTATTTATTTTCCGGCTTGTAGATTGAGATAAATTTCTCAACCTCATCTTCCAATTTTTCGTCTTTAGATTTGAAAGCGTCAATCAAGCCGAAAACACGCTCCAGAAATTCGCGCCATGATAAACGACGGTCAAGATTTTCGCTTTTGCGAATTTTTTCAAGGTTAAGGAAAAGTTGCGGCTTATCTTCGTATTTGTCGCGCAGAATTTTTACCGCTTTTTCCCATTGTTCCTGATCTACCGCTTGTTTAACTTCTTCGTCGTTTTGGATTTTCTTTCTCGCTTCTTCAAACAGCTTGCGATCAACCTTCATGCCCTCGGTGCCGATTGGCGTTTCCGTCAATTGTTTGATTTTGTCGGGGTCAAAAATTTCAAACTCATCAATATCAACACCTACTCCGTCGCCCTCGCCGCCCGTGCCTTTCTTGATGATGGGCAGGCGAAGTGCCTCGTCATAATCAAACTTTTCTTCAAAGTATTCAAAGTTGGCGAAGAAATCGAAAAACTTAAATTTGTCTTTGATGACTTTTCGCATTTCGCCGTCCTCGTCTTTATATTCAAACGTGAATTTGCGGATACCGCGCCCTTTCATCTGCACAAAATCTGTCGGCGAGAAAACAGGACGAAGCAAGGCGAGGTTCAAAATATCTTCGCAGTCATAGCCAGTCGTCATCATGCCAACCGTAACGCATACCCTTGTTTTGCTTGATTTGTAGCCGGGTAAAAATTTAGTATGGCCGTTGAGATTGTTGTTGGCAAAATTGATCGGCATTTGCTGGGAGTCCTGTACGTTTGAGGTGATTTGAACGGCAAAATCGGAATTGTATTTATCCGGCCATACTTGGTGAGCCATCTGATTTAAGGTTTGCGTAATCTTGGAAGCGTGCTTTTGGCTGACGCAGAAAATAAGCGTCTTGCCCATCTCGCCGCTTATTGGGTCTTTCAAGGCATTTTCAATAATGGATTTGCAAAATACCTGATTTGTTTTGTCGGAAAAGAATTTTTTCTCAAAATCGCGCTGGAAAAAAGTTTCTTCGGTTTCTTCGCCTTCCTCGTTTTCAACCATGACGGCATAACCCTTTTCCGAAAGAAGCTCCGTGGTAATGTCGGTACGCGCGTCAACGGCAACAGGATTGATGAGGTAGCCGTCTTTTACGCCATCTAGCAATGTATATCTGAACGTCGGCTCGCCGCTCGGACAACCAAAAGTCGTGTAGGTATCCAATAGTTGCCTGCGTTCCCATGCGCGCGGATCATTCGCGGAAAGTTTTTGAGGATCAACATTTTTTAGATAATCTTTCGGTGTTGCAGTAAGTCCGAGTTTATAGCCGACAAAGTATTCAAAGACGGCGCGGCTGTTGCCGCTGATTGAGCGGTGCGCCTCGTCGGAAATAATGAGGTCAAAATCTGTCGGCGAGAAAAGTTTTTTGTACTTGGCTTGCGAGGCAAGGCTTTGAACCGTCGAGATAACGATGTCCGCTTTTTTCCAATCATCGCGGTTTTGTTTGTAAATGACGGACGTAAAGTCATTTTTAAGATAGCGGACGAAGTTTTTGTATGCTTGATCTTCAAGTTCTAAGCGATCTACTAAAAACAAAATTCTTTTCGCGTTGCCGGTACGCAAGAAAAGTTTAATGACTGCGCCGGATACAAGTGTTTTTCCTGTGCCGGTTGCCATTTCAAAAAGAAAGCGGTCATTGCCAGCTTCCGCGCTCCGTTGCAGTGCTTGAATTGCTTTAAGCTGATAAGGACGCAAAACCCACAAACCCTCGTCATAGAGATATTGCGCTTTCGTCGTTTCGTCTTGATAGCGGGGATCGTCTTTGAAATTCGGATTTTGCGTCGTAGCAATGTAATCCGCTTCAACCTTGTCGTCGGCAAGACGCTTGTTGTCGGGCGTAAACTCCAAGCGGTGCAGGAGTGATTCTTGCGTGGGAAATTCTGTGATAATTTCCGGATTGCCACGCTCTAAATCCCAAAAATAGTGCAAATTGCCGTTTGAAAGCAAAACGAAGCGAGCATTTTGAGATTGGGCATAACGGCGTGCTTGTTCTTTCCCATCGAGCGGGTCTTTCTCCTCTTTCTTCGCTTCCAAAACGACAAATGGGAAACCTTTTTCGTCCAGCAGTAGGAAATCAATAAATCCGCCTTTGGTACTTTCAAAGTCCTCACCAAAAGCGTCAATGTCTTTTTTGGTGATTTTTACATTCGGCTCAAGCTGGATATTTGCTTGTCCTTTTTCGTTATCGAAAAATCTCCACCCTGCTTCTTCAAGCAGTTTGTTTATTTTTATACGCGCTTTTGCTTCTTTAGAATTTGCCATAATTATTTGAGTAAATCGTCAACGCTCACCTCAAGCGCATTGGCAATTTTTGTAAGCGTTTCAATGGTTGGGTTCTTGTTCACTCCCGATTCAAGGCGTACTACGGTATTCAATGAAAGTTCTGCAAGACGAGCCACCTTTTCAAGAGAGTAGCCCTTTTGCGCTCGCAGTTTTTTGAAATTTGATCCGATTTTGTTATTTGACATTGCTTCGTTTGCCATATACCATTAAAAGGTATAAAATAAATGATACATCATGCTTGTTTGCCATTTTATGATAACTTATTTATCCTCGTTTGGCAAACTCAAAGGGAGTTCCACTTTGTTGCGCGCGCACGGGAAGGGTGGGGCAAGCGCAACTATTCTTTCTTTTCTTTCGGCCCCGCCGCCCGAAAAATCCGCTGGTGGTTTCCAGCAGGCGTGCGTTTGTGCCAGAGGTGGGACTTGAACCCACACGCCCGGAGGCACACGGTTCTAAGCCGTGCCTGTCTGCCAATTCCAGCACTCTGGCCTGTTTAGGGGCATTATACCAGGGAAAATAGGTGTAAAAAAACCCAGGTCCACTTGGGATCGTCCTGGGTTCTTTTATGAATCCAAAAGTAACCCCGGTGAGGGAAACCTTTGGATCTGGTGCGTATTATATACGTAGTTATAAGGTTGTCAATAGTATATCTTAATATCTCCTATTGTGCCTTAATATATCAGGTAAAAAGGGCTAATGGAGAAAGTTATGAGGACGCAAAAGAACGAAAAATGCAAAAAGAAAAATGAAAAATAACACTTGAGAGTTTAAGGCTGACGAGTGGGGTTAGAAATCGGCGTTTTCGAGCACGACCATAAAGTGGTTGACGGCAAACTCCCAAGAACCGTTGCTACTGGGGGTGTATTTGTTCTGGATGTCGTCTGGGGTGAGTAAGCCTTGATCCAAGTATTTCTCCCTGAGGATTTTGGCAGCGGTTTCGAAGTTGTCCTCGTAGGAATCAAAGCCCCAAGTGCCTTTGGAGTGGATGCCAAGCCCCAAGCAGTTGTGGCTATCGTCGGGGATTTTTTTGCAGAGGTTACTCTCCTGCATGGAGATGGAAGGCAAGAGCCTGAAGTCGAGGTTGTACTTGTCGGCGATTTGGGTGAGGAAACGGCCGAAATAATCGTAGGGTTTGAGGGGTGAGTCGTTTGTCGCCAGAAACTCGGCGATGATGATGGGGCGGGCGTCTTCTGTCTGGACGGCGGTGGTCAGACCTTTGACTTGGCCGGTGATGAGGTCGCCGGCGTAGGCGGTTTGGGCGCCCTCTTCCCCACCCTGCTGGTGGTCGAGGACGACGGGGGGCTTATTGTGGATTTTGTAGGCTGCGAGGGTTGCGGTGGCAAAGGCGGTGGGAGCGACCAAAAACCAGGCAGCGATAAGTAGGGGCTTCTTCATATTTGGGGTTTATGCTTACGGTCTAAGCTTGGCAGATGGGGGGTGGAAAGTCAATTACAGTCGAGAAGTTTACTTGACGGGGAATTTTTGGGACCAGGAGACGAGGGCTTCAATCAGGGCGAGGATTTTTTCGCCTGTGTCTTTGTCTGTAAGGTTGCCCAAGGTGCCAAACTTGTCAGAAGCAAAAGGGATCATGACCTCGGGGTGATTCATAACGTAAGTGTCGGTTTGGACGAGGATTTGCCGCAGGTGGTACTGGGCGCGGGCGGTGCCCAGCATGCCGATGGAAGCGCCCATAATGGCGGCGGGTTTATGGATTAAAACCCCCTGGCCATAGGGACGGGAGCCCCACTCGATGGCGTTTTTGAGGACGGAAGAGATGGAGTAGTTGTATTCGGGGGTGACAAAAAGAAGGGCGTCGGCTGATTTGATTTGGTCGCGGAGCTTGATAACCGATTCTGGCGGTTTGGCTTCGAGGTCCTGGTTGAAGAAAGGCAATTTACTAATATCGGCTTGAGTAATAGTTATCCCTTTGGGGGCGTTGGTTTGGGCAAATTTGAGAGCAGATCGGTTGTAAGAGCTTTTTTGGAGGCTGCCGCAGAGGGCGAGGATGTTCATGGTTTTGCTATGACCCCTGGTTTTCATCAAATTGGGAGATGGCTCGGTTGACGAGATCATGCAGTGAGGTTGATTGTGGTTGGTTGTTTGGTGGTTCAAATTCGCCAAATAAGGAGTTTATAAAGGCAAATTCGTGAGCAGGGGAGAGACGAGCCACTTCTTGAGGGTTTTCTGTAAAGAGTTCGTTCCAGGAGGCGATTATACATTTAGGGACAATCATTGGAGAATCTTCCGGATAAAGAGCGTCAATGAGTTGCTGGTCGATGGGTTCTCGAGCCTTGATGTTTTTGATGATTAAGATCTGCCCGATGGTGGGCGACTTGGCTTCACCTGGGAAAACTGTCTCATTCCAATAGGCAATTTGCTGTGGGGAGGGATGGTCTTCTTTTGACATTTTAGCGCAAGTTGATTAATGTTTGGTAGGAGTATAACAGAGTAACTGGGGGTAGTCTTGTGTTTTTGATTTTTGCGTCTCGGAAGTATTCCAACTTGAGCACTTTCTGATATAATTGCCAGGCTTTGGGCAAGTGGCGGAATTGGCAGACGCGCACGCTTCAGGAGCGTGTGGGGCAACCCGTGGAGGTTCGAGTCCTCTCTTGCCCACTTGTCCTTTAAAAACGCGCCGAGGTGCCCTCCTTCGCTTCATCCTACGCTAAAGCTTCGGATGACAAGAAAGCTACGGAGGGCTGGCGGTGAAATTGTACTTTGATAATATGCCGAGGTGGTGAAATTGGTATACACGTACGCTTGAGGTGCGTATGCCGAAAGGCGTGCAGGTTCAAGTCCTGTCCTCGGCACCACGTGACAGAGAGGATCCGTAGCTCAGTTGGTTAGAGCATTCGGTTTACATCCGAAGGGTCAGAGGTTCGAGTCCTCTCGGATCCACATAAGTTGCAGGTTGATGAGTTTTAGCCAGGGTAGCCAAGTCGGTCACGGCGGGTGTCTGAAAAACATCAGATTGAGGTTCGATTCCTCACCCTGGCACCACGTATAGCCAGCTAGCTGGCACGTGGTAAACCTTTACAATGTCTTTGCCACGGAGCAAGCCACGACGGTAAACTATGTTTTATGTTTACATTCTTCGAAGTGAACTGGATTTATCTTGGTACATAGGATTTACTCCAGATTCACCTTTTAGAAGATTGGTTAAGCATAATAGTGGTTTGGTTTACTACACAAAAAGAAAGAAGCCTTGGAAGTTAATATATTTTGAGGCTTACTTAAACCAAAAAGACGCAACCTCAAGAGAGAAATTTTTGAAAAGTGGAGCAGGTAGAAACTTTATTAAGAAGCAGATTAAACATTGGCTTGCCGCGTGCGAACGTGAGTGAGCTATACGCGGGCCCGTAGCTCAGTGGCAGAGCAGTTGCCTCTTAAGCAACGTGTCGATGGTTCGAATCCATCCGGGCTCACAAAAAATCCCGCAGTGTGCGGGATATTTTGTGAGCCAACGATGGTTTGTAACTATGTTCGACCTGTCCGCCGAAGTTTTCGGCTCGCGATACGGCTGAATAAGCAGTTAGCGCGAAGCCGTAAAACGCAGGAGGAATCCATCCGGGCTCACAAAAATTGAAATCGAAAGCGGATTGGGGGGCAGCGCTGGCTACGCCCGCCTCCGCAGACAGCGCTGCAAACTCGTATTTATATGATTAAAAAAGAAAATCGCAAAAATTTAAAAATATCCACGATTGTTGTCATCGATAATTTTTTGATATACTTGCAAATATGGACGAAGAAATCATTCAAGATGTGCCCGAACAAAAAAGAACTGAATTTAGAGAGCAGATAAATAATGCAATACAAAATCCAACAAACGATATAAAGCAGATGATCGCTTGGGTTGGCAACACAGAGCTAAAGGTGCAATCCCAGGTGGTTATAAATGGATTTACTGTTGAAGAAGCAAGACTGTTTTTGGAGGAAACACGAACTGCTTTGGAGAGAGCAATAGATGGAGGTAGATATGTTGGAAGCAACGTGGTTGCGGAATTAAGGCCAGACAAATATTTGAAAGATACACAAAAAATCGTGGATGATTTAAGAGCTAAAGGTATAAAAATTGATGATGTTTCCGAAGAAGATATCCCGCCCGAAAGCTTTGATCAGCACGAACTGGCTCACATAGTTAAAGCGCATGAATTAGGTGTTAATTTAGAAGACTCAACGTTAAGTCTGTATTTTGTAGATGGAGGTTGGGGACTTAAATCAGTGTTAACCTTTGATATTCCAGAAAGTGATATCGAAACTGATATTTTAATTTCTCTCGCGCCTCAAAGATTAAGCGAATCAGATGCTCTTAAAGTTGCAGGACAACTTGGTAGAGCAAGAGAGCTAATCAGAGAGAAACCCGCAACTGTAGCAGGATTAATAAAGGAATTTAACGATAAAACACGGGGGATGGGTTATGACATTATGAAGTATTTAAGAACCGGGGATCTTGGTAAAGATGAAGATTAGTTTATTAGCCAGCGAAGCTGGCTCGAAATCGCGCGCGCTAAAAATAAGCGAGGCTGAAAGCCGAGCATATTAATACTGCGGCGGTTGAACGGCGGCAACCGCCGCTCCTTCGAAATGAGTTCGAATTTGTTCGAAAACGTTCACCCAATGATATTTGTGATTTTAGAGTCTTTTAGCCTCAAAGTTTTGTTAAAAACTCGTTAAAATTAATCCTATAACCTAGAACCCTAACGAGATTCGAACTGATGATTAGATTGTTATATCAGCCTATTTTATTTTCAAAATCCAATTCCTCACTATCCTTTTCCCAGTCTTCCCCGTAAAAATGCTGCATTAACCCACAACATAATTCATAAATAAATGTTTGTATTTTCTTTAAATCTTCATCGGATAGATTAGAATAATATTTTCTAATTACATCTAAGGGTAACATCTTTAATCACCACCTTTTTTATCAAAACATTACTCTCTAAGGAGTATATTCAGCTCATGGGAGTTGAGACTTTAGCAGGAAGAGAGGCATTTCGACTTTTTAGAAGAAGCCCAGAAAAGTACGTTAGAGGAGTCTGGACTGCACCCCCAAAACTACCACCCATGATTGATCCGGTCTGATACACTCCATGTAAAGGAGATTGTATGCAGTTAGCTAAACGGATTTTTACCC
>Ga0075649_120_pt1 | contig 9953 bp, 8 predicted proteins | sample RifGroA1_FD_68394 | JGI IMG/M metagenome (GOLD analysis project Ga0075649, IMG submission 68394) | Microgenomates bacterium GW2011_GWA1_45_10 | reverse complement strand
CTGGAGTAATAATTTTAAAAACTACTTTCCCACGCGGGAACAGTGGCACTTTTTGCCACAGGTACTTTCCTCGCGTGAACGCTACCTAGTTTTAACGCTATGGCTAGTAGCCTTAGTCTCATTAATCTATCTACCCTTCTCGGTTTACCGTCATAACACCGGGCCGGTAGCCGACTACGGCGGCAGCTACACTGAGGGGCTACTGGGTGAGCCCAAATACATTAATCCCTTGCTGGCCCAGAGCAGTGATACTGATCGTGATCTCTCAGAAATTATCTACCGTGGACTAATGCAGTACGACGGTGAGGGCAACCTTAAGCCCGACCTAGCGGAATCATACGAAGTTTCTAGTGATGGGTTAGAGTATACTTTTACCCTACGCCCTAATTTACTCTGGCAAGATGGCAAACCGATTAATGCCGACGATGTGCTTTTTACCATTCGTTTGTTGCAAAATAGTGACTATAGCACCAGCCAGCGCATCAACTGGCAAGGGGTAGAAAGTGAGCGGGTGAGTGCCCTAAAAGTGAAGTTCAAATTAAAAAATCGCTATGCTCAATTCTTAAACAACTCCACCCTCGGGATTTTGCCCAAACATATCTGGGAAGGTATCAACCCCAATAATTTTGCCATTGCCGATTTAAACCTAAAACCCATTGGCTCTGGCCCTTATCGCTTCAAAAAATTAGAAAAAGACGATACTGGCCAGATTATTAGCTACGAGTTAGAGAGTTTCCCCGAGTACTATGCTGGCCGACCTTACATTGATACTCTAGTATTTCGTTTTTATCACAACGAAGATGAGCTAGTCACCGCCTTCAACCATGGCGAAATTGATGGCATAAGCTTTCTATCATCGGACAAGATCAAGGCTTTGCGCTTCAGCAGTAAGCTCAATATCCAATCCATTCGGCTACCACGCTACTTTGCCGCCTTCTTTAATCCCAACCAGAGTCAGACTCTAAATGATAAGAACGTCCGGCTCGCCCTGAATTACGCAACCGACAAAAAGACCTTGGTAGATGAGATCTTTTCCGGTCAGGCCACCATTATTAACTCGCCCCTACTAGCAGAACTGCGCGTGCCAGAAACTCCACCTAAATATAGCTACGACGAAAGCTTCGCTGTCCAGATTTTAAATAACAGCGGCTGGAAGGACACCAACAATGATGGCTTCAGGGAGAAAAAAGACAGTGAGTTAGTACTAAAAGTGAAAACCTCCAACTGGCCAGAGCTGGCTAGAGCGGCAGAACTAATCAAGAAACAATGGGAAAAGATTGGTGTTAAAGTTGAGCTAGATGAGGAGAGCGCCACCGACATTAAACAGTCAATCAAAGATCGTTCTTATGACGTTCTAATCTTCGGGGAAATTTTAAACCTGGATCCGGACCAGTACAGCTACTGGCACTCTTCTCAGAAAAAGGACCCGGGGCTAAACCTGGCTTTGTATGATAACAAAAATGTTGATAAGATAATTGAAGAGACCAGACAGATACTAAACCCGCTAGAGCGTGCCAAGCGTTACGAGGATTTTGAAAAGCTGATACTAGAAGACGCTCCAGCCGTATTCCTCTACTCCCCTTATTACATCTATCCGTATTCCTCTACTCCCCTTATTACATCTATCTACCGAGCAAAGACATCAAGGGCGACAATCTTTCGGTGCTCTCGATTCCTTCTACCCGTTTCGACAACATTAGCCAGTGGTATATCAACACGAAAAGAATCAAACCAAGTAAGTAAACCCTAATATTTAAATTACAAAACCCAAACAAATTACAATAACCAAATCTCAAATTTTAAAATTTAGAAAATTAGAATTTGCGATTTATTTGGAACTTGGGGCTTGATAATTGGTGCTTATAATCATGGATCTCCTCGCTCAGCTACGCGCCGGACAGGCTACTGTACAAACCCTTAGCCCGCTGAATTTAAGCCAATACGAAAAAGTGGTGTTTGTTGGTCTGGGTGGTTCAATCATGGCCAGTGAAGCGATCAACATGCTCTGGCTTGAAACCGGACCGATGCAATACATTAACCGTGCCCTTAGTCTGCCACATTGGATTAGCCAAAAACACCTAGTAATTGCCTCCTCCTGGTCGGGCGAGACGGCTGAAACTATTGGCCTAGTTAAGCAGGCCATTGCTCAGAAAATCGCTACCATCGTTATCACTTCTAACCAGGAAAGTCCTTTAGCTGTTCTAGCAAAAACGGCCAATTTACCAACTATTATACTGCCCCGCCTGGTTGAGATCCCCCGCCTGGCCATGCCCCTCATGTTGGCTGCCCAGTTGACTGTTTTAGGGCAATCTGCTATACTTAATGAAGCTGATAAGTTCGCTCAGGCCTTGCAAGACAACTCACTCAGGTAATTGGAGACAAATTAACCTTAATCTATTCCTCTTGCGCCTGGCGCTATCTGGGGTCATTCTGGAAGACATTTATCAACGAAACTGCCGAACGGCATTGCTTCTATAACTTTATCCCTGGAGCGCTCCACAATGAGATTGCTGCCATTAAAAGTGAAGGTAACCAGTTCTGCTATATCGTATTGTCTGATCGCAATGAAGACGAATTAGAAATTAATCAGCTCACCCGGCTGGCCAGTTGGTTTGAGAAGTTACAACTAACAGTATTACGCTTAGAAATCACTGGCCAAAGTCGTTTAGAAAAAATCCTTTATCAATATTTATTAGCCGCCAACACATCAGCGCTATTGCCTGGTGGGAAGCACAATATTCCCATCGCCATTAAAGATTTTAAAAAAAAATAACAAGCCTAATTAGCAAGGGCGTGTGGTGGAACGGCAGACACGTACGGTTCAGAGCCGTATGGGAGCAATCCCGTGGAGGTTCAAATCCTCTCTCGCCCACTAACAACAATTTTTGTCTCAGACAAGGTTGTAAATATAGTTATACATGACAGAAGAAAAACAGCAGTCCGATACGATAGTACAAGAGTTAGGTTATGCCATTAATGCTGGCAAGGGGCCAGCATCGACTAGGCTAGGCGGCGGGCCACGCGCCCCCCGCTTAGAACGTCGCCAACAGCCAAAATCCGCCGTGCGGCGTATTAAGATTTTTCGCACGGCGGAAGATAACGCCCCTAAACCGCACAAAGAGGGCGGTCTTAAGATTGTTCATCTCGGTGGCCTCGGTGAAATCGGTCGCAACATGTCCGCCATTCAGCACGATGATGAGATCATTTTAATTGATGCTGGTGTGCGTTTTCCCGAAACCGACATGCCAGGAATAGATTTTATTATCCCCAACACTGATTACTTAAACGACAAGCGGCACATGGTTAAGGCGATGTTTTTCAGCCACGGCCACATGGACCATATTGGCGGCCTACCCTATATACTCGACAAAATTGGTGACCCCGATATTTATGCCGCTCCGCTGACTAAGGCAATTTTAATGAAACGCTTGAGTGAGTTCAAAGACCGTAAAATCCCGCAAATTGACGAGGTTAAGGCGGGCGATGTTATCAAAGTTAGCGACAAATTAAGTGTCGAGTTGTTGCGCATTAACCACAGTATCCCAGACGACCTAGCCATTGTGATCCATACTCCGGTTGGTAAAGTGATGCACACTTCCGACTTTAAGTTCGACGAAAATCCGGTAAACGATAAGCCAGCCGATATCGAACGCATGAAGCAGTTAGCCGCAGAAGGTGTCTTGGTATTAATGTCCGACTCTACTGGCGCCGAAGTCGAGGGTCACTCCTTGTCAGAAAGTGACATTACTACTAACCTAGAAAAACTCTTCCGCCAAGCCACCGGCATGATTATCATTGGTACCTTTGCCTCCCTGATCAACCGTATCCAACAAATTATCACCATCTCGGAAAAACTTGGCCGTAAAGTGGTGTTTGATGGCTACTCCATGAAAACTAACGTCGAAATTACTAAGCTGTTTGGTTACCTGAAGATGGAAAAAGGCACCCAGATTAGTATGGATGAAATCGACAACTATCCACGCGAGAAAATTACCGCCGTGGTAACGGGTGCCCAAGGTGAAGGCAACGCCGTCCTAATGCGTATCGCCAGTGGCGAACACCGTTTTATTCGCACTCATAAAAACGACAGCTACATCTTTTCTTCTTCAGTTATTCCTGGCAATGAACGTAACGTGCAGTTTTTGAAAGATCAGCTCTACCGCAATGGTGCTAAGGTTTTCAACTACAAGATGCTCGACATTCATGCCGGTGGTCACGGTGACAAAGAAGATTTGACCGAGATGATCCGCCTGATCAAGCCGAAATTTCTCATGCCGATTCACGGTCAATACTCGATGATGGTTAATCATGGTTTACTCGGTCAAGCCGAAGGCATTGATGAAAAAAATATTATCATCGCCGACAATGGCTCGATCACTCACGTTGAAGCCGACCGTTGGTGGTTTGACAAAACCCCTGCCCCATCTAACTACGTGATGGTAGATGGTCTAGGGATTGGGGATGTTGGCAACGTGGTATTGCGTGACCGCCAAGTCCTCGCCGAGGATGGAATGTTTGTCATTATTACCATTATTGACAGCAAGACCGGCAAGGTAATCGGCAGTCCCGATATTATCTCGCGTGGTTTCATTTACTTAAAAGATAACCGCGACATGTTATCGCAGGTACGTAAAAAGATTCGTTTCTTGATCGAGAAAGACACTACTGGAGAAATTAACACGACCTATCTCAAGGATTTGATTCGTGACCAAGTCGGTAAATTCCTCTTTCTAAAAACCCAGCGCCGGCCGATGATCCTGCCAGTAGTGATAGAGGTTTAGTTTGACTTGCTATACTAAGTTTTATTGTTTAAAGTAGTGTTATGAAAAAACAACTGCCAATTTTTGTTGAAAAAGACGAAGATGGTTTTTATGTAGTAGAATGTCCCGTTTTTGAAGGTTGCTACAGTCAAGGAAAAACCCTCGATCAGGCACTGAAAAATATTCGTGTGGTTATTAAATTAGTCTTAGAAGAAAAGAGTAATCTAAATATCTTTAAATCTTACCACCCACAGGAGTTAAGCTTACATACCATATCGCTATAATCAACCATGGCCAAACTGCCAATATGTTCAGGCAAGGAGGTTATTAAAATATTAACTAAACTTGGTTACTACCAAACCCGCCAACACAGTAGTCATATCCGCTTAACTTGTCTGAGAAGAAAGTCAATTACTGTACCAGATTATAGAACTATCAGTCGCGGATTGTTGCGTAAAATTTTGCGTGATGCGGAGTTAACAGTAGAAGAATTTATCAAACTACTACGATGAGAAAGATATTACTCACTGGTGATCGACCCACTGGACCGTTACATATTGGCCACCTCTTTGGTTCACTTTTAAGTCGCCGGGAACTACAAGATCAATACGAATCATACATCATGATTGCTGATGTTCAGGCTTTAACCGATAACTTTGAAAATCCACAAAAAGTACACGAAAGTGTATATGAAGTAGCCGCTGATAATTTAGCTATCGGCCTGGATCCTGAAAAAGTTTCATTTTTTATTCAAAGCCAGATTCCTCAAATTGCCGAATTAACTGTTTTTTACTCTAATTTAGTTACTGTAAATACCCTAAGAAGAAATCCTACAGTTAAGGCAGAGATTGCTCAAAAACAAAAACTTTTTGGGCAAGATGGCGAGAGTGTTACTTATGGTTTTCTGGGTTACCCCGTCAGTCAAGCAGCGGATATTACTTTCGTCAGAGGGGAAATCGTCCCAGTAGGCGAAGAACAGTTACCAATGATTGAACAGACACGTGAAATTGTTGAGAAATTTCATAGAATATATAACTGCAACATCTTCCCTATTCCCCAAGCAAAACTCTCTCCAGGCTCACGCATTCTTGGCTTAGATGGTAAGACTAAAATGTCTAAGAGTTTAAATAACACGATTTTTCTAAAGGATACCCCGGAAGATACCGTAGAAAAACTCAAGACCGCAAAAACTGATTCCGAGCGTAGGATTGACTATGATCCAGAAAACCGACCAGAGATATCTAATTTAGTTTTGATCTACTCTATCATCAATAATATTAAACCGGCCGAAGCAATCACTGACCTAGAAAATCAAGGCTATAATTCTCCTGCTAAGGGTTATGGACACTTCAAGGCCCAGCTGGCTGATAATTTAAACGGGTACTTAAAACCCATCCGCGAGCGACGAAAAGAAATCACTGCCGATCCAAGTTATATCAAAAACATTCTCGAAACTGGCCGCGATCAAGCTATCGCAAAAGCTGAAGAAACTATGGCTCTAGTGCGCTCGGCTATGCAGATCAATTACTAGGAGGCGGCCCTTAAAATTTCTTGGACCTCTGCTAATTTACTATTCAAAAGTTCCTGGGTTTCCGCTTCCACTACCAGGCGCAGTTCTGGTTCGGTGTTAGAGGCGCGCACATTAAACCACCAGTCTGGATAATTAATCGTCAGCCCATCCAGTTCTTCAATTTCTCCGTCCGAATATTTTTCTTTTAGTTTCTGGAAAATCTCTGGCAAAACATCTTGATCAACTAGTTCGATGCTAACTTCCTCGGATTTAAAATATTTTTTATAGCTAGCGGTTAGTGCTTGCAAGGTTTGTCCACTCGTATTCATCGCTTTGGCCACATCGGCCAACACTAATTCTGGTGCCTCCAAATTGTTAAACGACTTAAAATAGTAATGCCCCGATAGTTCACCCCCAAAATCTGCCTCGGTTTTGCGCATTAATTCATAAACATTGGTCCGCCCCACTTTAGACTTGACCCCCTCCACTCCCCACTTAGCTAATTTTTCCGCCACTACCCGCGAAAAACGCAGATCATACACCACTTTTTTAAAACCACACTTTTCTACTAGCAAAAGAAAGATAAACTCTGGCGCAATCGCCTGCTTATTCTCCTCAAAACTAATGCGGTCATGGTCATTATCAAAAACAATTTTAATATCGTCGAGCGGTGGAATAGGGAAATTTACCTGACTAACTTCTTCCACTCTATCAATATAATCCAACAATGGATCGAGAGTGGTTACCACACCACCAGACTTAACAGACACTTCACGACTTTCAAACTGTGTCTTGAGGGTTGGGCCGTCCGCTAGTTCTGCCCGCTCGCCTACCACCTTAAAACCGTTATACTCTGGTTGATTATGCGAAGCCGTCACCATAATCCCGCCCTCAGCCCCGACCTGGTTAACGGCAAAATAAAACAAGGGCGTGGAACACTCACCGATCGAAATCACCTCGGCGCCACTTTCAATTGCCCCAGCGATAACCGCCTGCTCTAAAACTGGCGAAGAGGCCCGATTGTCTCTACCGATCACAACCTTTCTCCCACTGGCGATTTTATTCCCTAGTTCTTGGGCAAAACCTACCCCAAAATCCTCTTCATAGATTCCCCTAATATCGTAAGCCTTGAAAATTTCCGCTTTGAAATTAGCCATATTCATAGTATACTACGCCTGAACTATAATCTAAACCCATGCTTTCCATCGGTATCGTCGGACTGCCTAATGTTGGTAAATCCACCCTCTTTAAGGCGCTGACCAAAAAGGCGATCGATATTTCGAATTATCCCTTTACTACCATCGACCCGAATGTCGGCGTGGTAGCCGTACCGGATGAACGCCTACAAAAACTGGCGGATTTGTCGCACTCCAAAAAGATTATCCCCACCGCGATTGAGTTTATAGATATCGCCGGACTGATTAAAGGCGCCGCCGAGGGTGAGGGTTTGGGCAATAAGTTTCTGGCTAATATCCGTGAAGTGGATGCAATTGCTCACGTGGTACGAGTTTTTGAAAGTAAGGAAATTACCCACGTGCACAACAAAATAGATCCGATTAACGATATTGGCATTATCAAAACTGAGTTGGAGTTGGCCGATTTGCAGAGCCAGGAAAAGCGCGCCGCTCGCAAAAACAAAGATGAAGAGTTGCCGGAATTAAATCTGCTCGCTCAGAAAAAAGTCATCTATGTTTTGAATGCCTCGGAAGAACAAGTAAAAAATCACTGGCAACCCAGTCCAGAGTTACTACAAGCTATGGGCAACTCAGAATATGTGGTGCTGTGTGCTAATTTTGAATTATTACTGTCTGAATCTTCTACTGAAGAACAAGTTGTCTATATGGCCGACCTGAGACAAGTCCAGTCTGGTTTGGATGACCTGATTAAGCACAGCTACCACCTCCTCGGCCTACTAACTTTTCTAACTACTGGTGAAGACGAAACCCGGGCCTGGACCGCCCACCAGGGCGATTTAATTCCTAAGGCTTCGAGCGCGATTCATACCGACTTTGAACACCTGTTTATTCGTGCCGAGGCGATCAACTGGCAGACGCTTTTATCTGTGGGTGGTTGGGGTAAAGCGCGTGAGTCTGGCGCCCTTAAACTGGTCGGAAAAGACTATGCCATCCAAGAGGGAGATGTCGTAGAAATAAAGATATAGCGCCAGTAAAGAATGGGGATGCCTGCCCCGTACTGAACCGAAGGTTCTAGTATCGGGGTGGTAGAGATTAAAATCTAACCAACATTTAACATTTATCACTTACCATTTCCCATTGATTTACCATTGTTTCATTTCTACATTGTCTGAAAATGGGCAAGTGTTTAAATGAATAAATTGATGGTAATTGGAAAATGTTAAATGCTAAATGTCTATGGCTGAGTTGACACTCCGCCCTAAAATGCTAATATGTGGCAATAGAAAATGGATGAGATTTTAAGCACAACTGAGCGTCCCAGTCCCGAAGTTAAACTTCCGGATGTTTTTGAAATTTCGGGAGGGAGGGATTCAACTTCGGAATCAACATCAGGCACTGGGGCGTACGAGCTGGCTTTTCATTTACGCCCAGAGCTAGAAGAGGCCGAGGGTAAGGCTAAGGCGCTGGTGTTGGAAGAGTCTATCAGCAAGATTGGCGGTAGCATTTCTGCCTCCCGTGAACCAAAAAAACAACACCTTTCCTACCCGCTTAACCATCAGCACTACTCACTCTTCGGCGTAATCAATTTTCAAGCTCCCGCCGATAAGGTGGGAGAGTTGGGCGCTCAGCTTAAACTAGACCCGACTTTTTTGCGCTTTTTACTAATCAAACAAGAGGAGAACAAGCGGGTTTTACGTAGCGCTAATTTGCACCCGGGTGGTGCTCGTCAGCGTACCAAGGTCGCCGCTCCAGTCACTGAAGTTAAGCCCAAAGAAGGGGTTAAGCCAGAGGTGATGGAAAAGCAGTTGGAAGAAGTTATAGGAAATATTTAAAATGAACCTAAACCGTGTCATCTTAATTGGACGATTAGCGGCTGACCCAGAGAGTCGCAACACGACCACTGGCCAACAGGTGGTCAGCTTACGGATCGTTACCAATCGCACCTGGACTGACGCCAACCGTCAAAAACAGGAATCGGCCGAATTTCATAGCGTCACCCTGTGGGGGAGATTAGCCGAGATTGCCAACCAGTATCTACGCAAGGGCGGGCTAGTGATGATTGAGGGGCGCTTACAGACACGCTCTTGGGCTGGCCAGGATGGTCAAAAGCGTTACCGCACTGAGATCGTAGCCGAGAATTTACAGATGGGCCCACGCAGTGAGGGTGGGAGTTATGGTGGTCAAGGTGGAAGCTATAATCGACCTGCACCGATGAGTCGTCCAGCCATAGCACCGACGACACCGAGTCAATCTACCAGTCAGCCTGAGCCTGTCTCGACTAGCCAAGGCGGACCAATGCTCGACATGGAAGATGAGATTCCAGTCATTAACCAAGACGAACCAGTTAGTGATCCGATTATCGAATCCGATGAGTTAGAAGAAAAAGAAGTGGACCTAAAAGATATACCGTTCTAAGAATAAATGACCAATGACAAAATCTGAATGACTAATCAATGACAAAGCCCAAAATTCAAAAACATTTGTCATTAGTCATTAGAAATTAGTTATTAAATAAAATATGCCCTGCATCTGTTGCCAAGAAAAAAT
>Ga0075649_128_pt1 | contig 11524 bp, 13 predicted proteins | sample RifGroA1_FD_68394 | JGI IMG/M metagenome (GOLD analysis project Ga0075649, IMG submission 68394) | Microgenomates bacterium GW2011_GWA1_45_10 | reverse complement strand
AGCGGTAGAGCAATTGTCTTATACACAATGGGCCGGGGGTCCGAATCCCTCCAGGTGCACAAAATTATCTTATAGTTTATTCAAAATGGATTTTGGCGGCGGAAGATTCGAGGCGTTCTTTCAGCAGCGGAAATTCTGAAAGAGTAGGGTCGCCCTCAACGAGTTTCGTTGCCTCCACGCGCGCCGCTTCGACCATCTTAATATTCTTGATGGCTTCCATGCCAAGGTCCGAGATGCCCCACTGTCTGGCGCCCGCCAATTCACCCGCTCCTCTTTGGGCTAAGTCAAATTCGGCCAATTCAAAACCGTTTTTAGCTGTGACCAAGGCCTTAAGTCTCTCTTTTATTTTCTCGCCCCGGCTTTCCGTGAATATAAAACAATAGGCCTGATGGTTCGAGCGAATGACTCTGCCCCGAAGCTGGTGGAGCTGCGCCAAGCCAAATCGCTCCGCGCCTTCGATGACGATAAGCGAAGCGTTTTCGACATTAACGCCGACCTCGACAACCGAAGTTGCCACCAGGATGTCAATCTTTTTATCTTTGAAATCAAGCATTATTTTTTCTTTCTCCGCCGGCCGCATCTTGCTATGGAGAACGCTAATTTCATATTCGGGAAAGATTTCTTTTTTGAGCCGCTTGGCTTCTTCTTTGACCGACCTGGCTTGAACAGCGAACTCTTTTGTCGGGTCGGGCTCGTTTATTCTCGGGCAAATGACATAGAGTTGCCGGCCGGCCTTGAGTTCTTCTCTAATTTGTTCATACGCTCCACCCCTTTTTTCAGGAGTGATAATTTCGGTAATGATTTTTTTCCGACCGGCGGGCATCTCGTCGAGGAGCGATAAATCAAGGTCGCCGTGGAGCGTTAAAGCAAGCGTTCTCGGTATGGGTGTTGCTGTCATGGACAATAGGTGAGGAGTAATCTCATGTTTATTGACGAGTTTTTGTCTCTGGGCAGTGCCGAAGCGATGCTGCTCGTCTACAATCACCAACGCCAAGTGTTTAAATTTAACACCCTTCTCTATCAGAGCGTGAGTGCCGATGAGAACAGCAATCTCGCCGGAGGCGATCCATTTGAGCAGTTGAGCACGGGAAATATTGGTCCAACCATCGGGGTTTAGCTTCGATGGGAATTTTCTACAACCGCTTCCAGTGATAAGAGCAATGTTTATCGGTAAATGCTTGAAATATTTTATGAAAGACTCGAAGTGTTGCTGGGCGAGGATTTCGGTCGGCGCCATATAGGCGCTCTGGAGAGCGCCGAAGTCTTGTTCTCCCTCCAGAAGTCGGCCCATAGGGTGGCCGCGGCGGAAATCGTCGAGAATATGCCCTATGGATCTTTTTTGCGCCCCGGTTGCCTTGAACGGGAAACGCTCGATAAATTTATCAATGTCCTCCGATTTTTTATCGATTACAAAGGCGGCGCGCTCCCTAGACTCTTGTCGCGCTCTCTGCCTCTCAAGTTGAATAAAAAATATTTCTTCGAAGGCGAAGCGTTTGCGCGCCGCCCGCGCGTGCTCCTCCTTTTTGGGCGTATGAATATAAATGAGAGAAGTGCGTAGATTAGGGAGATTGTAAGCCTTTAAAATATTCTCTGGTACGGGATCTATCAAAGTGTCAAAGACGGTCTTTGACATAAAGATATTTTGGATTTTGTGATAAATCCAGTTGGAAGTGATGCCGCGAGTTTCGGGGTAAATTGGATATAAAGAGTGCGCTTTGGTTTGAGTGAACAGATCCGGCGCGCTCTCAATTTTTGGGTTTGAAAAATACAACTGGCCGCGCCTTTCCGCGACTTTGCCTTCGACTCGGACATTTGAACCCTCTATTATCATCTTGGCCAAATAAGCTTGATGGAACCAGACAATTTTTATTTTGCCCGTATTATCCTCGATCACCCCTTCGGCCATGGGAATTTTTTTTCTGAAAGCTTTGGAAGTCTTTAACCCTGAAATTTGTCCGAATACTACCGAAGTATCTCCTCTGCGTAAATCAGCAATACTTGTCACTTGCGCCGCGTCGCCGTAACGCGCGGGGAAGTGGTAAAGCAAATCTTTCACGGTCTCGATACCCAATTTCCGGAGAGCTTTTTCTTGCGCGGGCAAGATTCGGAAACAACTGGAAAGGGGATCATCCGGTTTCATCCTGCCATTGTACTCTGTACCTTGAATTGATGTATACTGATTTTATGATGCAATATGGATTTGGCTACGGAGGCATGATGGGCGGAGTAGGGGTCTTGGCCGGTGTCGTCTGGCTGGTGCTGTTGATTGACCTCGTTCTCGCGGGCATCTGGCTCTGGAAGCAGATAAACAAATAAGAATTCCCAATTTAATCTTTGATCTCAAAAACCTTTCTTTTTGACGTGGCGCCGGAGATAAGCCGGACTTGAGTTTGCCTTTATAAAAATTTTTATAACGTATTAACTCATTCTAACAGACCTATCAACGGGTTGGTTGGTTTGTAGATACTAGAAATTTGTGGGATGATCTGGCCGATATGAAAATAAAAGGTGAAATGCTAAAGGTTCCTATAGGTCATGAGATATACAAGTATTTGGCAGAAGTATTATCTCAATATTGTAAAGAACCGGAGTGCTCGAAACTCTTTATTGTAGAAGGGACAAAAGAAAAACCTCGTATAGGAATTCGTTATCCAGGCAAGAAACTGCACGAGAGGAAGTTGAAGCGTATAAATAAAAACTCTGTGTTGTGGGCCAACCTTCTGGACTTTTTAGTTGTGCCGTTCAAAAATGGCATAGAACAAACAGCTAGTCTGTTTAATTACAGAAATCTTCTTGTAGACTTCGAGACTCACAAGAAACATAACGATTTGTTTTGGGAAATGATATTAGAGTTATATGAGAAAAATACTATTACCAAAATGCCGCCTAAGCTAGATGGAGTTGAATCGAGACTTTTCTTGGAAATGCTTAAATGGATGTGGATACAAGAGGACTTAAATTATAAACTCTCTCACTCAGATGTTGAATCAAAAATAAAATATGCTCTAGAAAATAAAAGCGGTTCAGCTACAAGTAGGGGAGCTGGAAGAGCCAAGTTTTTCGCAGCACTATTTCTAGTTAGAGATAACCACTTCAATTCAGCTTTGGCTACTAAGATTGTTCTCAGTTAAATATCTTGTCGCTTACTGCCACGTGGTCCTAGTTTATATCGCCTATCAATAATACCTCCTTTCTTGAGCCTGTCTTCGATAATTCGACAATAATTGTTGTCTATTTCAGCAGATATAAAATGACGGTTAAGATTTCTGCACACATCTATCTCCGCACCACTACCACCAAACAGAATCAGAGCTATATCTTTTGGTCTGGTCGAAGCTTTAATTAGCATTTCAGTCAGCTTTTGTGGGATTTGACATGCATGGTAAGTTTTTTCCTTGCTCACATTTTTAACAAGATTAAATTCAAACCAAGAATAAGGCATCCTGCCTTTTGATCCATTCGCTAGGTTTTGTTGGATTCTCTTGTCTGTTGGATTTTTGTAAGGAAGCGCAACATCATCTTTAAAAAATCTACTATCAGCGTTCTTTCTTATATGCAAAATACTTCTATGCGCCGTTGTAAATCTTTTTGGCGTATGACCAACATTGGTATTATAGACCCAGACATATTCGTGGATATTGGGAAAATATGAATCCAGATATTTAACACGAAGATGTGCATTTTGTTGAGGATAATTCATCATAAAAAGATTACCGTCATTTTTAAGCACCCGCATTGATTCCTTGGTAAGTTCTATATACCAGTTTATATAATCCTCGAATTTTTTCGTATAATTATTTTCGCCATATCTAATGCCGACATTATAATCAGGGTCTCCAAAAACCATATCCACGCTATTATCTGGTAAATCTTTCAAGACGTGCATTACATCTCCGTTATAAACTCTATTGAGGTAATCTGATATTTTGCCTTGCTGCTGAGTATTTTTTTTCACAGGTAAGACAAAATCTGGGATTGGTTGCTCTGTCTCGTCTGCCCTAAATACATCCAGTAAAACGCCCTGCAAAGCTAATTGTTGTCCACTTTTAATTAAAATTGGCTTATAGTTTTTATTTGCCGGTTGCAATCTAATCTGACCTTTTTCTTTGTAAAATGTTTTAAGGGTTGCTTCATTCCCATTAAGTAGTGCGACTACCTTGTCGCCATTTTCAGCAGTATCCTGTTTATTTATTAAAATCGTGTCTCCGTCATTTATACCTTCATCAATCATACTATCGCCTTGAACTCTGAGAGCATACACTTCGCCCGATCTTGGGAGTCTACTTTTTGGAATAGCAATAGTTTCTTTATTTTCGATTACTTCTATTGGTTCTCCGGCGGCAATTATTCCTAAAAGAGGAATGCTAACCATTATTTCTTGTTTAGAAATTTCAATAGAACGATGGCGCCTGTTTTCCTTTTTCAAATATCCAGATTCTTCTAGTTCATTAACATGTTGATGTATAGTAGAAACAGACTTAAGCCTGAGCCCTTTGCAAATCTCCTGCAATGAAGGAGAAAGCCCGTTCTTTTTTGAGTACGAACCTATAAAATCCAGAACCTTTTTCTTTGTGGGAGTTAACATACATACATTATATCTACAATATTCAAAATATACCTGTGGATAACTTTCGGTTTATTTTCGGTTTATTTTTTGGTATAATATAGATAATCTCAAAATCTCCGCACGTGATGTCAGCCTAGCGAGCGGATGAAGAAGAGGGTTGCTGAAGAGTTTGAAAACTGCCAAGGTCACAAGATTGAGGTACTCGGGTCGGGTCTGGTTTCCAAATTAAAATAATGGGCTACTACTTGAGATTTAAACTTTTGAAACCAGACCTAGCAGAAAGGTTTTGTTGATTTCTTGGACATTCTGCTGAGGTAATCGGGTTATGTTAGATAACTTCGATATCATAGACACTCTCTGCAGTAGAAGTGGATAGTTCGGTTTTACAAAGGGATATTTCAATCTGGCAGCCAATAAGCTAAATTTATCCATACTAGCGAGAGTAAGGTCGAAATTCATTTGACATGCAAGTTCTTCAATACCCTGCACATTCCCAGCAAATTTGTATTTGAGTAAGTACGAAGATAATATTTCGTCTTTTGAGAAAGTCTCACTAAGTTTTGTAGCTAATATACACTCTCTAATTTTTCTAGATAGAGAAATGTCTCGGCGCTCAGTAACTATACGCACATATTGTTGCTCTATAGTACTTCCTCCCTCGAGACGATTACAAAATATACTTCTATAACTAGCCCGTGCAATTGCTCTTATATCTATTCCACTGTGTTCAAAAAATCTTTTGTCTTCAGCAAGTAATATAGTCCTGATTAGCTCAGGGTTGTTGAATATTCTTGAAAGAATAGAGCGTTCAATAGTTTGAAAATCTGTCCGTATGCTAGAATTAAAAAAACAAGCAATAAAATAAAGACTTCTTACTATAATTGCTGCATGTTGATTAAATATCCTAAGCATTTTTTATGAATACCGAGGTTCCTCTGGAATTTCCCGCAGTTGTTACGAATGTTCCCACTAACCTGGAGTCGCTTTCATATTTGAGAATATAAGTGGCACGTGATTTTCTAAGTTGCCCGAATTGGATAACATTTATAAACACTCGGCTTTTGTGAAAGTAATTTTTCTCTATGTATCCCGTTATTTCTACAGACTCTCGTTTAGTAGGTTCAAATTCATTTTCTAAACCATCCAGCTGTATGTCTTTAATTTTCTCTCCACTACCAGAGACAGAATCTCCATTTTGAAGTATGTGCATCTTCCAGATCACTTTTAGGGAAACGTAGGGATTATAATCAGAGTTTTCAACAGTATTTATTACCCCCCACTCTCCGGATAAGTTTTTATTTGAACGAAATAGTTCTTTGTAAAAAAATAGGAAGAGCACAACAGCTAACCCACCAAGAAAGTTTGCCCATATTCCTTTTGAGTCAATCTGCAACAATATACTTGACCACAATCTATAGAGTATATGTAAAATATAATTAACCCATTCCATACTCTTTAATCTTAACTTACATGGACAAAATAGGTATTCGGGTCACTCCGACCATGTCCTTCATAGCTTTAGTGAAGAAGAATACTAAGTCAAATGTTTCTTAATGAAAGCACGTCCGGAACCAGATTTCAAATACTTCTCAAATTCAAAAGCTTTGTATTTATCATTAAATACTATATGCGTAACAAGTTTAATTGGACGGCGATTCTCGGTTGCCGGAACGTAGCCATTGTTATGTCGCTCCAATCTTTCTTCTAAATTTTCCGTGCAACCAGTGTATGGTTTATTGTCAGAACAATTTAATATATAAACGTAGTACATATATCAATTATATCTCTGGCGGACTGCGTCCGCCGTAGCCCGACATGCTTGCGGCGACGAATCCCGCTTTGCAGGCTGTAGCTTAAGCGTAAGCCCGCCGTCGCTAAAGCTATGGCGGGCGAAGGCGGAGACATTCGAACCGTCGAGGGCTTTTAAACCCTACCTCGTTAGCAGTGAGGCGCTTTCGACCACTCAGCCACGTCTCCATGTGAGCGTAATTTAACATAATACGGCGTTGTTTCCTATACATTCATATGTAGGAGTATAATTTAGGGTTATGGAACCGCTGGCGTTTAAAATTAGGCCCAAGAATTTGGCCGAATTTATCGGCCAGAGACACTTGGTGGGGAAGGGGAAACCGTTTGAAATCGCCATAGCGAAGAAGCATCTCTTTTCCTTTATTTTCTGGGGGCCGCCCGGGGTTGGCAAAACAACTTTGGCCAAAATTTACGCGGAGGCTCTGAACGCGGAGTATCACCAACTTTCGGCGGTATCCGCGGGCAAAGAAGATATCAAGAAAATTATTGACGCCGAGGGCGGGCTTTTCGGTCCAAAAATTTTGTTTCTCGACGAGATTCATCGGTTCAACAAAGCCCAGCAGGATTTTCTCCTGCCCTTTGTCGAGTCGGGTAAATTAACTCTCATAGGGGCCACGACCGAGAATCCAAGCTTTGAAGTTATCCCGGCCCTTTTGTCGCGCTGTCGAGTTTTCGTCTTAAACGAATTATCTGACGCGGAAATGGAAGAAATTATAAAACACGCCGGATTCTCGATGGATAAAGAGGCGAGGGACTGGCTTATTGGAATGGCCGGAGGCGATGCCAGACAAGCCATCGCCATGATTGAAAATACGCACAAGCTCTACGGTGAGGTCACTATCGAGAATTTAAAGAACACGCTCCAGTCAAAGCATTTGCGTTACGATAAAAAAGGAGACGAGCACTACAATACTATAAGCGCTTTTATCAAAAGCATGCGCGCCAGCCAACCTGACGCCGCGCTGTATTACCTCGCCCGGATGATTGAGTCCGGCGAAGATCCTAAATTTATCGCGAGGCGTATGGTCATTTTCGCCAGCGAAGATATTGGCATGGAAGATTCCGGTGCCCTGCCTTTGGCCAACGCCGTGTTTCGAGCGGTAGAAACTGTAGGACTTCCTGAAGCGGGCATTAATCTTTCTCATGGAGCCATTTACCTTTCCTTAGCGTCGAAAAATAGGTCTGTCTATCACGCCTATCTCGCCACGATCTCTGATGCCAAAGAATATGGCAATTTGCCTATTCCTCTCAAAATTCGCAATGCCCCAACCAAACTTATGAAGGACCTCAAATACGGTGAGGGGTATGAAAAATACACCAAGGAAGATTTATTGCCCGAGAAAATAAAAGGTAAAAGGTACTTTCATTAGCGCTTGCCTAAAAATGGGGTCTTGATATAATTCATGTATATGGACGATTTTGAAAACCAAAGCTTTTTGCGTAGAAATGCCATTTGGCTCGTGGTCTTTGCCGCCCTGGTAATCTTCGGCTTCCTTTTGTTCAAGGGCTGGGACAGGATTGTCAACGACGAAATTGACGGCATGATTACCATCACCGGCAACTTCAGCTGTCTTCCTGTCAAAGCGGGGATTGAAGCGCCTGAAACATGCACTCTCGGGGTAAGAAGCCGCGACGCTCTCTACTATGCTCTCGATATCAGCCGCATCCAAGATGCCAACTCCGATCTCAAAGCCGAAGACACCATCGCCGTAACCGGCACTCTTAAACCGAAAGGCGACGTGCCGGCGCCTGAATGGGCCGATTACGATATCGCGGGCGTGGTGCTGGTCAATACTCTCCTGCGCACTAGATAGTCACTAATGCGCTACCGCGACGCACAAAATTTTTTTCGCGCCGGCGGCGCGCAAAGCGCGCCGCGCCTCGGCGAAAGTGGAACCGGTGGTGGTAACGTCATCCAGGACAATAATACATTCGCCCGCTACGGATGACGTGTTCAAGACTTTCATCGAATTCGTGAGATTCTTCAGGCGCTCGCTTCTTGACGCGGTCTTGGTCTGACTCTCGGTGTGGCGAACCTTAATAAGTTGTCTTGGCAGATATCTGAACATTTTTTCGTTGTCACGGCCCATGACTTCTTTGGCGAGAAGCTCGGACTGATTCCAACCCCGTTCGAATCGCCGCCTCTCCGAAATAGGTATCGGCACTAATACCAGTCTGTCCCATTTCTCAAAAAGGGCGAGGTCGGCAATCTCGTGCCGAATGCAATCGTGGAGGATCTCTCCAAGCTTTTCGGCCACTCGGATATTGCCACTGTATTTAAGTTCCCAGATAATTTCCTTGACGAGAGGGTGGCTGTAATCGAAAAGAGCCATATCATTTTTATCTCCCAAAGTCTCGGCCGGCGGCAGGGTCTCGAGGAGCGTGCCGGCGGAGAGCGCTTCAAGTTCTAAAATTTTAGGACTTCGCGGAAAGAGAAAATCGACGCACAGGTCTTTGATACGGGACAGAAAGCGCATGGAGAGATTATGATATTATAAGATATATGACATCCTTTGCATTCTCATCCTTTTCTAAATTTTTTAATAAGGGTACGCCGACAGCGCTGGGCGTTGACATAGGTTCTTCGGCCATCAAGATAGTCCAGATAAAGAAGAAAAATGGCCAGGCCGTGCTTGAGACATACGGTGAATTGGCTCTCGGGCCTTATAGCGGTCTCGGGGTGGGTCAAGCGGTGGCTCTGGCGCCCGACAAAATCGCTCAAGCGCTCACGGATTTGATGAAAGAGAAAGAAGTCAATGTCACCACCAAAAAGTGCGGCATCTCCATTCCGTTCGCTTCGTCTCTCATGTCGGTAATCGAGATGCCGGATGTCAGCTCCAGACGGCTCTCCGTCATGGTGCCGCTTGAAGCGCGCAGATATATTCCAGTGCCTATTTCCGAAGTAATGCTTGATTGGTCTGTCATTCCGAAAAGCGAGGTCGTGACAGAGGATTCCTCGGAATACGTCGCTACCGAAGGACGTTCTCCGGACGAGACGGGCAAAGCTCCGGCCGCTCTTGCCAAGATTGACGTCCTAATCGTGGCTATACACAATGAGACTATCGCTCGTTACCAGGAAATAGTGGCGAAGAGCGGCTTGGAGGCCGGTTTCTTTGAAATCGAGATATTCAGCACCATGCGCGCGGTGCTTGATGAGGCGCTTCGGCCGGTGATGATTATGGATATGGGCGCCGCTTCAACCAAACTCTATGTTGTCGAGCGCGGCGTTATTCGCTCTTCCCACACCATCAACCGCGGCTCGCAAGATATCACCATCGCCATCTCCAAGTCTCTTGGTCTTCCTCTTGGACAAGCGGAGGTATTGAAGCGGCAGATGGGAGCGGCGGGTGAAGATAAAAATTTGACCGATAGGAACTGGCTAGGACTAATTTCAAAGCGGACGTGGTCATAGCCGACCCCTTCAGCAAAGTTTCCGCGCCCGCCTTTCTTGAAAAGATTCTGAAGGAAACTGGCCCGGAATTCGCCGTCGCCATCGGTCTCGCTCTGCGCAAACTGGCGGAAGAGGAATAGTTATAAACACTCTGTGTTTCAGTGAATTGATTTCTGTTATATAATTTGGCGGAATGGAACCGAAATTTCAATCATCTTTCATCCCCAAGGGCCCTATCTCCTCTACTATCCCGAGTGCTCCAATGGGGCGAAAGACCCAAGAGAAAAGCCTGTTCTCTTTCTTGGTTTGGATTATTTTCAATCTCTCGGTCGTTTTGGCTCTGGGAATGTTCGGGTACAAGTTTTATCTCAAGTACAGTATCGATAAAATGGGGGCCGACCTGGAAAATGCCCGAGCCACTCTCCAGCCGGAAACTATCCGCGAACTGACCCGCCTCGACAACCGCATTAACTCGTCTCGAGAGCTAATTCTGGAGCACCAAATTCTCTCCCCCTTATTTGGATTCCTGGAGGCCTCTACCCTTAAAACGGTGCGTTTCAGCGCCTTCTATTACTCGATGACCGGGCAAGATCTCCAACTTTCGATGAAGGGCGAGGCGCGGGGGTACGCGGCGCTCGCTCTTCAAGCCGATATTTTCGACAAAAGTCAATATTTTAAAAATGCTATTTTTTCCGACCTTAGCCTAAACGCGAAGGGAGATGTCAATTTTTCTTTCGAGGCAGTCGTAGACCCGAGCCTGGTATCCTACCAGAAAGAGGTGGAACGTCTCGGTATCCCCGCTCCCGCTCCCGCCTCCACCTCTACGGCCACGTCAACATCGAACTGAAATGAAAACTAACACCGCCATTATCTTGCTTCTCCTATCCGTCGGGCTTTTCTATACCTTTACCGATGGCCAATACCAGGAAGTAAAAAAATTACGTCTTCTCTCAAACGACTATAGTAATGTCCTTCGAAACATCTCCGCTATCACCGAATTGAGAGACCGTTTACTGGTCGCCTATGAGACTTTTCCCAAAGCCGAAATTGAACGCATGAACAAAGTTCTGCCGGATAATATTGATACCGTGAGACTCGCTCTCGATCTTGACGGTATGGCTTCGCGCCACGGCATCTCTATCAGAAGCGTTAAGGTGACGACGGGCGCGGCTGAAAACGCGGGCCTCATAGTCTTGCCGGAAGACGGTCGGGTCTTCGAGCGGGCCACGGTTTCTTTCGACTTTGTTTCCAATTATGGAAACTTCACGCGCCTGCTTGCGGATATAGAGAAAAGTTTGCGTATCATGAATATAAAATCCATCTCATTTCAAACGGGCGAGTCCGGTCTATATAACTACCAAGTATCGGTCGAAACGTACTGGCTAAAATAGTTCGATAAATCACTCTAAATAACATGGAAATACTCACAAAGAACAAAGGAATATTGGCGGCGATCGCCTTCTTTGTCGTGGCAATGTTTGTTTATAATCTTTTCTTTAAATCGGAAACAATTACGGTGCCCTCCGAATTATCGGCTTCCAACATCGGAGACGATCTCCTGAAAATACGGGGGGAATTGCAAAAGGTAACCTTGGACCGAACGATATTTTCTTCCCCCGGCTATCTTCTCTTGACTGATTTCAGCACTGCCATACCGCAACAGACAGCCGGTAGACCGAATCCCTTTGATATTATCGGCCGAGATTAAAAATAATGGCCAGTTCCGTCAATGCCAAAGGGTCAATTCCCAATATTCC
>Ga0075649_124_pt1 | contig 11785 bp, 12 predicted proteins | sample RifGroA1_FD_68394 | JGI IMG/M metagenome (GOLD analysis project Ga0075649, IMG submission 68394) | Microgenomates bacterium GW2011_GWA1_45_10 | reverse complement strand
TTATCAAATACAAAGTCCATCTATTCAAATACTAAGTGAAATTTATAAAAAAGAAAGAGGGCCGGCGGCGCGCCGCCGGCCTGGGACCGCCCCTCACGGGGCAACTTGAACGAGGTACTTCCGGTCAAACCCCACCAGAACGTTGGCGCCGGCGCCGTCAGTCGTGATTCTGGGCTGCCGGTGCTGTTCACGCCCCATCACGAGCACCTCTTTGAAGTGGCCGACCTGGTTGCCCTCGATGGGCTCCATGCCGACCGTGACTTTTTCTCCGGGCGGATGCTCCCGCTTAGCGAAGAAAAACTCGACTCCCGCCTGCGGAGGACTCGACAGCAGCCCAAGATCCGGCAGACACTGAAGCATCATCGGATGGCTGGGCATCCATTCCCATTGCCCGTCCGATTCTCGGCGCCGTGGCGGCTGGCCGTTGAGAGTCAGTCCCAGCTCATCCGGCGTTATGATGACGGCTTGAATGAGCGTTGGCACTCGGACCATCTCGATTTGCTGAATAATCCGCCACGCTCTTGGCCCGACATCAATGCCCGCCCTCCTGAACTCTTCCCCCAACTCAGCCATGGACGACCACGGCCGAAGCATGATTTCAAATACGCCCGCCAGCTCCGGCCGGGCTTGGCTTTTCGTCAGCATCAGTCCCTCCTCTATTCATATCAAAACACGGAGCGTAGAAGAAAGCAAATGTTTTTGGTAATGATAAAACCGGCCCGTTACTTGTCGAGACAGTAGAGGCCTAAAAGCTCAAGCGAACCCTACCTCTCTGAACCAAATGATCAGCCCGAGGTGGCTATGCGAGCTAGCGAGGCGGAGATAAGCTGTGGCAACGCTTATCCCGCCGGAGCGTGTCGAGAAGGGTAATCCGCGACGGAGCGGCGGAGCTAATCGGCTAATAAGCTTTTAACCGTCGCACTCACCCGTTGACCATCCGCTTTGCCTTTGACTTCGGCCATCACGGCAGAAATAACCTTGCCCATGTCCTTAGGGCTTGAAGCTCCTGTTAAAGAGATCGCTTTTTGGACAAGGGATTTTAATTCTTCGTCGGAGATTTGTTCAGGTAGATATGAGGTCAGGATTTCAATCTCCTTTTTCTCCGACTCGGCCAATTCCGGCCGGCCGCCTTTTTCAAATTCAGCCGCCGAATCTTTGCGGCGCTTTACTTCCGAAGCGATGACGGCGATTATCTCTTCGTCATTGAGCTGGCTCTCGGCATCAATCTTAGCCAGATCGCTGATGGTCTTTGCCAGCTTGCCTCTTTTCTCAAGCTCCTTGTTTTTTATCGCCGACATGACCATACCCAACAGAGTGCGACGTGCACTATCGCCGGACTTTAAGGCATTTTTCTGATCCTCTTTAAGTTGATCCTTCAGCATCGAGATTAGGGATTAGGGATTCCCGATTGCATACTAGATACTAGATACTTGATACCAGATACTAATACAAGCTAGAGGTCTACTTCCTGTTTCATTTTCCGCTTCTCTTCTTCAAATGTTTCCGGATTATATGTCCCCAGTTTCTCGAGCTTGCGCCTTAGCGCCGCCAAGTGGACGCCCATAATCGCGGCGTTTTTCTCCCGTCGTTCAGTTAATTTTTTCTCTCGGAATCTGTTTTTCTTAGCACGCAATAAAACTCCGCTTTGCTGGACAAAGCGATTGAATCGGCGCATTAGACTGCCGATTGATTCATTTGGTTTTCTTTAAACTCCGCTTTGCTGGACAAAGCGATTGAATCGGCGCATTAGACTGCCGATTGATTCATTTGGTTTTCTTTTAACTTCAACCATAAAATACCTCCTTTAACTCTTATGTTACATTAAAATTTTCGATTTATCAAATTTTCCAAATCGAGTCAAAAAAACGACCCTCCGCGCCTTATTATCTTTCTCGAAGATTCAAAGGCACAGAGGGTCAGAGAGTTCAAAAGAACAAAACCGCAGAGAATCAGAGGGCCGGAGGAACGACCGAATCGCGGGAAAAGACCAGACGGTCCTCGCGCCACTCGCGGGCGTAGTCCGACGGACAGGCGTAGAAGCGTCAGCCGTCGTCGTCGGCCCAGTAGTCCCAGTCCACGCCGACCAGCCACACAATACCGTTGATGACGACCTTAAACAGGTTCGCCTTTCCGTCTGTGTGGAGGACGCCGACGGAGCTGGCGGGACCCTCGGGCTGGCGCTCAACGAGCACCCAGATGTCGGAGAAGTAGACGAAGCGCGCCTCCAACACCTTGAGAATGTCGCGGGTCTGGGTGACCCGCAGGAGACGGTCCACGCGGAGATTGCCCGCGGGAACGTTTTCCTCGACGAGCCCCGCCATCAACCTCTCGACGCTGGGGTCGATGTAACGAACGATCGCCCGGCCCTTCTTCTTGTTCAGCTTGATAGCGGCGGCCGGAACGAACCGGCTCGTCGCCGGAACGCCGACGGTCGTGACGTTCTGCCAGAGCGCCGGCGGGGCCGGCTTTTCGAGCGGCTTCAGTCCGAGAACCTCCCTGAACTTGTCGCGAGGTGGGAGCGTCCTCTGCTTCGTGGCCGCCACAAGATCCGTTAGATAACCACCGTGCAGAATTTTAAGATCTTCCTCTGCGTCGGCTCCTGCCGGTCAATCAGAGCGAGCGTGTGCGCTGCCTGTCCAAAAGTGCTCATAGGTTTCTCCTATTGAACGCTACTCCCGAAGGGTAGCTGGTTTCGCTAGCGGACCACCGTCATTGGCAGTCATAGCCAAAAACCAATCTTTTCGACGGACTTTTGGCTATGACCGCTAATCATTTCAAACAACTATAATATAATTATACACTCTTTTATAACTAGTGTCAATCCTAAAAATGGCTTCGAAAATGACCTATTTAACTAGTTTCGCACCAAGTCGTTTGCCGCCCAAAAGATGGATGTGCAGGTGCGGCACGAGTTTGCCGCCATGGATGCCTTCGTTGATGATGAGGCGATAGCCCTTGTCATGGATGCCTATTTTTTTTGCGACTTTTTCAAGCAAAGCCTTGCCTAAAAGTTCGGCGTCGGAATTTTTGAAATCATGCAGAGCTTCAAAATGTTTTTTGGGAATAATCAAAAGATGGACCGGTGCTTCCGGTTTAATGTCTTTAATGACGATATAATCATCGTCCTCATATACCTTATCCGCCGGCAGTTCGCCTTTTATTATTTTGCAGAAAACGTCCGTGATCAAAGTGTCTAGTATCTTGTATCTAGTAGCTGGTATTAAGTATTTTTCTGCATACTAGATACTTACTACTAAATACTATTGCTTTAGTCGCTTCTTGACTTCTTCGACGATTTTATCAAGCAGAATTGTTTCCTGAACGCCGGTGTCCATTTCGCGCAGGATAATAGTCCCGTCCAGCGCTTCCTTCTGACCGAAAATGAGGGCGAACCTAACGCCCAAACGATGGGCTATCCGCAATTGCGACTTAATGCTGTCTCGGCCCAAAGAAGATTTGGCTTCAATGCCGGCTTTTCGAAAACTTTCAAATAAAGTCAGGGCTTTGCGTTTCGGCGCCTCGCCCAACTGGACCAGAAACACCTTAGGTTTTATCGTGACTTCGGGCACATGGACATTTTGCTCCTTCATGGCTAAAATTACTCTTTCCAAACCCACGGCAAAACCGGCCGCCGGCGTTTTGACCCCGCCGAGCTGTTCAACCAATTTGTCGTATCGGCCGCCGCCCAGAAGAGAAAGCTGGGGAAGCGTGCCTTCGTCCGGGACCAGTTCAAAAACGGTCCGAGTATAATAATCCAAACCACGGACGAGAAAAGGATTTAGGATATACGGCACCTGGGCTTCGTCCAAAAACTCAAGAACGTGCTTAAAATGCAGGCGGCAGGCCTCGTCCAGAAAATCAACCATCTGCGGCGCCTCCTTGGCGGTCTCTTTACAGCTTTCCTCCTTGCAGTCCAGAATCCGGAGCACATTCTCTTTGATTCTGACTTTGCACTGAACACACAATTTTTTGCTGTGATTGCGGAAGTAATCCCGCAAAGCTTTCATATAAGCCGGCCGGCAATTCTGGTCGCCGATACTGTTAACATGAATGTTGTAGCCCTTGATGCCGAGAGACTCGACAAATTTATGAGCCAGAAAAATCAACTCCGCATCCACGGCTTCCGAAGCATCGCCGATCGTTTCCAGGCCGAGCTGATGCTGCTGGCGATAGCGTCCGTATTGCGGCTCATCGTGCCGGAAGAAAGTTTCAACGTAGTAAAGCTTGACCGGGTGAGGCCAGACGTTCATTCCGTTTTCCAGATAGGCCCTGACAACCGGCGCTGTCCCCTCCGGCCTCAAGGAAAGAGAGTCCCCGCCTTTGGTCTTAAGGGAATACATTTCTTTCATCACGATATCGGAAGTTTCGCCCGCCGTTCGGACGAATAAATCCGTCTGCTCCAAAACCGGAGTCTCTATCCTCTCAAAGCCGTAGTACTCCACCAGGGCCTCGGCTTTCTTCTGGATACAGCGCCAATATTTCTGATCCGCGGGCAGGATATCGTGCATGCCCCGGACCGATTGGATTTGTTTTGATTTTATTTTAGTCATGGAAGTATCTTGTATCTAGTATTGAGTATCTAGTATCTGAAATTTACTTTCTTTAAACCATTAATCAGTTTGCTTACAATAACAGATTGATTAGCTAAATCAAGAAATTCTTTTTGGCTTATATAGTTGACGTCCCTGGCTACCAAAATCTGATTCTGAAGTTCAGTCAAAGAGCCCATGGCCATAGTATAGAAATGGGCCTTGTCAGCGTTACTATTTCTAGAAAATCCTTCTGCTATGTTAGAGCTAACAGATACTGCCGCCCTTTTTATCTGACTCGTTAATCCAAAATTTTCTTTACTTGGAAATTTATCCGATATTTTGTAAACCATTAAAACAAGCTTATGCGATTCTTGCCATGCGACTAAGTCCGTGAAAGATTTAATCTTAGACTTGTCTTGCCTGTCAGTCATACAAGATACTTAATACTAGATACTCAATACTGAATTCCGGGGATTTTTGCAATCTTTGAAATTGGCCAAAGACGGATCGCGGCCCGGCCGGTAATCGAGGCGCGGTTCACCGCGCCCCAGCGGCGCGAGTCGGAGCTTTGAAGACGGTTGTCGCCGAGAACGAAATAATCGTTGTCGTCCAGTCTAATACGGATATTGCCCAGCGTCTGCTGATTGGCGTCGAGATAAGGTTCCTGCAGGATAAAGCCTTTCGGATTATCGAAATTGTATACATACACTTTATTGTCCTTGATTTCTATGGTCTCGCCAGGCAAACCGATTACCCGTTTTATAAAAAACTGGGAGCGGTCCAGAGGGTATCTGAAAATCACGACATCGCCGCGCTTGGGGTCGCTGAATTGGTAAGAAAGCTCATCAACAAAGATGTAGTCGCCGTCTTCGAAATTAGATTCCATCGAGGCGCCTTTAACAAAAAAAGGCTGGACTAAATAATAACGGATGGGCAGGATGATGATTAAAGAAATGACAACAATCTTTATCGTCTCCCAGAAAAACGCCGCGACCTCGCCGCCCAAATTCCCCGATTGTTGCCGCATCTCGTCACTCATTCTGGGTATTCTACTTTAATTTCCCGCTTCATTCAACTAGCCAGGTCCGCTTTAACCGGTCTTGCTTCAGTATTGCTTCCACTAAATAATCCTGAGGGGTTAAAGCACCATTGATTATAATCAACGTCAATAGTGCATGGTTCCTCACGGTTTTGTATACTAATGGCTAATAAGCTAATGGCTAATAAGCTAATCATCGGCATCGGCAATCCGGAAAAGGAATACCTAAACACAAGGCATAATGTGGGATTTTTGTTTTTGGACTATCTAGCCAAGAAAATCAATGCAAATGACTTCGCGGAAGACAAAAAATTAAACGCCTTAACCTCAAAATCAAAAATAAATTTAGAGCCGGCCCCGACGGGCGGCGGTCGGGGCTCCGACCGAAGCGTCGGAGCCATCTTGGCAAAGCCGTTGTCTTACGTAAATAAGTCAGGTGAAGTGGTTGGCAAAATGGCACGGTTTTACAAAGTAAAACCTAAGGATGTGATTATTATTCAGGATGATTTGGATATTAAATTCGGTTCATTTAAAAACTCTTTTGAAAAAAACTCAGGCGGACATAAAGGCGTCGAATCCATCATCAAAGCTCTAAAAACAAATAAGTTTCACCGCTTGCGCATCGGCACGGCCGTTAAAGCTTTGCAAAAAGCCCGACGGCAATCGGATAAGAAACGCGACCGGTTCGTCATGGAATTTGTGCTTGGAAATTTTACGGCCAAAGACAAGGATGTCATTAAAAAAATGTTCCCAAAAATCTACGACAGACTTATAGAAATTTTGAAACAGAAATAAATCTATAATTTGTAAAACAAAACTTCCTATTAATAGGAAGTTTTGTTTTGAATAATATCCTCGCCTAAACAAGTTCGAGGCAAAATCGAGTATTGGGCCGAGCCATAGTAGGTCTATGGTTAGGACCAAACGGAGATTTTAACGAAGAAACTGTTTAAGCCCTTGTGGTGAAATATGCGTAGAGCCCGTAAGGATAAGGGCTCCGCATATTTCACGAGACATTATTCACCGATACGCTTCTTAAGGTGCCCTACTGCTTCTTCCGCATGCCTCACTCCGCCAAGACCAAAGGAAAGACCGATGGCCAAGGAAACTGCGGCAATCAAGCCGGTGACGACAATCTTGATGATGTCATCGGCGACTTTCAGCTGGCTTAAAGCGATCAACAAAGAAAAGACGAATACCGCCCACTTTGTCAAAGCTCCCAAGAAGTTAGCCGACGCTAAACCTGCCGCTTTAACTGATCCCTGAACTATGCCTTCGCAGAATTTGGCAACTAGAATACCGATCAGCAAAATAACAGCCGCGATAATGACATTCGGAATGTAGAAGACGACGCGCTGCAAAAAGTCGGTGACTTGGGTCAGCCCCAAGATGTTTGTCGCCGCCATCAAGAATACGATGATGAAAAACCATTTTACGAGTTCGTAAAATAGCTTCGGCGTATCCAGACGGAAACCGCTTCTTTCCCAGGCTCGTCGGAATCCAACCTTCGTCAACGCGCTGTCAATGTGTAAAACGCGAACAATGTGATACGCAAGTTTGCCTACCAGAACAGCTACTATCCAGCCGATCAGGAACAAAACTATAGCCGCCACTAAACGGGGTATAAAAGCGGCCACGCCGGACCAAAGAGTAAGCAAAGAACCCTGCACAATGCTCGACGCTGGTACTACTTCTAACATACAACACCTCCAATCATAGTATTAAGTATTAAGTATTTTGTATTAAGTATTCATACGGGATACTCGATACAAGATACTAGATACTGATAGCATCATCATAGCACTTTACCAGCGACTAGTTGTCCGGAATGTTGATAACGCCGGATTCAGTTTCGGCTGGAATCTTGGCCTGTTCTTCGGATTCTCCGATCTCCATAACCGAGCGAACCCTGTCCACCATTAAGGTCAGTCTTTTTTCGGAAGAATCATAAGCCGATCTGGCATTTTCGATGTGCTTGCCCAATCTGCCGAAATCATCGGCCAGCTTTCCGCCGTCGGCCATGATCCTGTCCAGCCGTTTCATAATTTCTTTGGTCGCCTTATTGAACTCCACGTCTCGGAACCAATGCCTGATAGCCGATACCGAAAGAGCAAAGGTATTCGGCGACACAAGGAAGACCTTTTTAGCTCTGGCATAATTCGGGATGTCGACTTCTTTGATGTTGTTAATGATTTCGTAATATACGGTCTCCGCCGGCACATACATCAAAGCCAAGTCCGCGGTGCCTTCCGCCGGTATAAGATACTTGGAGGAGATTTCGTCTATTTTCTTTTTCACGTCGCCGAAAAATGATTTGCGGTAAATTTCTTTCTGGAGATCGTTTTCGGCGTTTACCATTTTTTCAAAGTTCTCCCAATTAAATTTGGAGTCAATCGGCAGAAGCAGACCGTTCGGGAGTTTTAAAACCGCGTCCACCGCTTCGCCGGATTTAAAGTAATGCTGGAGCCCATAGTAGTCCTTCGAAAAATACTGCTGGAGAGACGCTTCCAAAGACTGCTCGCCCCATTGGCCACGAAGTTTTGGGGATTTGAAAATATCCTGGAAAGACGAGACATTCTTTACGGACTCGTGCATCTGTTTCATGCCCTCCTGGATCTGGGTCATATTTTGGGTGAAACTTTGGACCTGCTGGCTGACGGTCAATGTCGCGCGTTCGGAAGCCTGCCGGCTTCTTTCCAGTTGTTCATTGATAAGTTGCGAGACAGTGGCGGTCGCTCTTTCGGTTGATTCGCGCGACTTGTGAAGCTGATCGTTCAAAACCGCGGCCATCGCGTCAAAACGTTGATTTAAAACCAGATACTTATCGTCTGGCTGGTCGGCTCGCTTTCGATTCTGAATCATCATGTAGACGTTAATCCCAAGCATGACTAAAACTGCCAGAGCCACGATTATGCCGAGAATAACCAGAGAATTCATGATCTGATTTAATCATAAAATCGATAGCTCGACAAACCAAGATAATTCTGTAAACTGGCCCCCTGCCTGCCTCTGGAGGGCTCATTATCCCGATAGTAGAGGTGGTCATTATACCAAAAAGTTCGGACTCATTTCCAGCAGAACCCCGAATGAGGCACGCGCTCCGCGCGTGGTGGCTCTGGCCTAAATCGTACGCTCGGAGCAAGCCCCACGTACTGGCGAGTACGCCAGCAACCCCGAAAGAAAAAACACTCCTTGCATTTCTGATTTGGCGGGGGTGAAATTTCTTTTGAAAAAGGAAAGTTTACCTCGGCTGATTTTCCGCCCGCAGGAGGGGTCTGGGGAGGAATGCGAGCGGGATTCACTTTAGGAATTTTCGGCGGGAGAATTTTGTGCTAAAATGAAATTTATGAGATACGAAGACCCAAGATTTCCAAATAAACTGGTTGAACCAAGACCTATTTTGGAGCAACCGACAGAAACAATATCAGCTGAAAAAAGAGCTAAAATTCTTCACTTCCTTGCCGAAAATCTACCTCAAACAGAAGAAAGAATAAAAGAGCCAATGAATCCGAATTGTGAAGTCTGTGTAGTTCTACCTGCATATAGTGAGCGTAAATATATATTACGACCGATCGCTTCACTAGCAAAACAAAGAGGAGTTAATTTCGATCAGTTCGAATTAATTTTTGTAGTTAACAATCCGCCTAGTGTTCCCGAAAGGGATCCATTAGGAATGGAGTATGATTATACAAGAAGAGTCGAGCTTTACAATGAAGGGATCGGAGATAATCAAGAAACACTCAAGTTAATTCGATATATCAGAGGCGAAAATGTTGACGTTGCTTTAACTGAAGAAGAAAAGGAAATAATTGCAGAAGTTAAAAAATCTGGGCTTCGTATTTTTGCAATAGATAAGGCTAGTGAGGGTAAAGCTCTACCTCCAGAAGATGCAAATGTTGGGGGCGCACGAAATAGAGGGGTAGCCGAAGCAGTAGCACGTTTTTATGAGTATGTTCATAGAAATGGCATTATTGCGCAATCAGATGCAGAGATTAAATTTCCTGAGTCTTATGTAAAAGACTTAATAACTATCTTCAGGGGAAAACCGGATTTGATTGGTGTAACTGGATATGTTGGAGCTGAAGACAGTCCTGAGGATTCTGCTTTATTCCGAAAATTATTTGTAATTGGCGAAGTAAGAAACAGATATATTGACTTAACAGGTCGTCTTGTTGTAGATGAGGAAACGAAAGAAATTGTACCAATGGAACCGGTTAGTTTTGATGGATCAAATATGGCAAGCCGAGCTTTTGAAGCTGCTATGGTTGGTGGAGTACCTAAAATCCCCGGAGGGGAAGATCCTGCGTTCGGCTCTCGTCTTGCAGAAATTGGTAAAACGGAAATGGTTTCTGCTCCAGAGACTTTAACTATAAAACGCTTTTCTGCTCGTACCACAACAGGGCGTGGTCAACATCATATTGAAGTTGCTGAAGCCATAAGAGAAGGAAATGAAGTTCTTGTTACAGACCCAGAAGAAATAATAGTTTTAGAGAAAATAAGAAAAGATTTTCTTGAAGCCGTAGAAACGGGAAACGCCACACCTGAATACCTAAGAAATATTTTACAGATTCATGGTCAGCAACTTTTCAAAGACGAGCAACTCTTACTATTAAGCCGAAGGATAGAGAATTTGAAAGGAATGGGTATAAAAGATATTTCGGCGGCCATAGGAAAGGATAAAGATTTGGTTGAATTATTAAAAGACTTTCGTATTCGTGTAAATGAGATTATCCCTCAACTTCCTCTCGGGAAAGGGATTACAAAATTAATTGGAGTATTTTCCACTAATGCTCTTTTAAAAAGAAAATATGAATCTATAAGGGAACAAATAATTGAAGAGGAGAGCAGTCTAGCGTATCGAAAAAGAGAAATACTAGAATCCTTACTGGAAGCAATTTTTAAAAAAAAGCAAACAGGGCTTGATAACTCCGTGATTATGGATGTTGTCAGATCCCTGAAAGAAAATCTTGTTATATCTGATGAAGAAATCAAATCATTAGAAAAGAGGGGCGACATACTGTCTGCAATATTAGAAGCAGTGATGAAATCAGAAGAACCACGGGATGCGATAGAGGTCCTAATACCTACACTCGATTTCATTTCTACACCAATGGAAAATCCTTTACAACTTCAAATGATTGAATTGGACGCTATGCAGGATGCAATTCAAGAAGTAGAGTTTGAGAGCAATTTAGAAAGACGTTCCCTTGAGAACGTTATTAAAAATGACTTTGGGATTGAAATTACAAAACCTGAAAAAGTTTCAAAGGGATATTCTAGCTTAGTTTATAGGGCACATCTTGGAGACAAAGTTATTTTTATCAGGATAAACAAAGACCCCAGGGTATTTGGAGTTGAGCTTTTGGGTTATAAAGCTTTCAAAGAACAAGGCATACCAGTGCCTGAAGTAATTTCGTGTCTTGAAAATCCACCATCAATAGGACGATCCACAATGATAATGTCCTCTGCAGAAGGTATAGAAATGCGTGAAGCTGATATATCTCCAGAACAGAGTGCTTCAATATATCAAAACCTGGGAGAATTGTTGAGAAAAATTCACAACATTAAATTAAAAGGGTTCGGTACGCCAAGAGTCAATAATGAAGAACTTGAAGGTGAATTTGCAAGCTGGAAAGATTACTGGGGTTCTAAAGAGGCTCATAACCAGATTGGAATTAATTTTCTACTTAGGAGAAAATTAATAACCCCTGATGAAGCTAAAAAAATTGAGAAGGTTTATAATGAAATTGCCTCCTTAGACTTTGGACAAGCATCGCTTTTACATAGAGATATGCAATATGCTCATCTTTTTATTAAAGAAGGCAAGATATCGGATATCATTGATCTTGGAAGCCTGATCGCTGGAGATCCTCGATATGATATCGCAATGAGTTTGTTATTTCAAAATTCAGAGGAACAAGAATCTTTTAAGAAAGGATACGGAGAGTTAGCTAATGATCCAGTAGTCATCAAATATTTACTAATTATAATAGTGGAAAAAATATTATTTAGATCTACAACACATAAAAAAGATGATCAACTTTTTCTTGATAAACTTGGTGACACATTAACTAACAAGATTCATGATGTACTAGCTGTCATTAGATAAAACGGAATTTTAGCACAAAATTCTCCCGCCGAAAATTCCTAAAGTGAATCCCGCTCGCATTCCTCCCCAGACCCCTCCTGCGGGCGGAAAATCAGCCGAGGTAAA
>Ga0075649_113_pt2 | contig 12535 bp, 15 predicted proteins | sample RifGroA1_FD_68394 | JGI IMG/M metagenome (GOLD analysis project Ga0075649, IMG submission 68394) | Microgenomates bacterium GW2011_GWA1_45_10 | reverse complement strand
CGATCCTTGATACTAAAGATCAAGGGCGAAAATCATCTGCAAGCCGCCGAGCGGGCAATGACGGCGGCAGTTATTTTGAGTGGAAGGTCTTGACGGTCTCAATACTGTATAATACAGGCATGGCCGAGCGTGGAAGAAGAGCACCCAAAGACGCAGTTGGTTTAACAAAAAAGGACTTACTGGCAACCGTATTAGTAATAACTGCATACGAAACTGATTTATCATCGGGGACTTTAGAGGTAACAGGCTTGGGTAGAGATTTATCGAGACTTTTTAGAAGGTTGTTTACAAAAAGACCTTTGGATGCTGATGTCAGAATAATGGGTCTTTTAGGCGCATGTGATGAAGAGATAGAATTTGATAAAGGGAGGAATGGTTCCGGGCCACAGAGTAACCACAGAAATCCGAAACATGGGGCATTGTAAGTGGGTAATTTATTCAAAATTTGACTTTTCCAAAATTATTGTTTATTATTTACGCAATCTATAAGAGCGTTTGCCCGCCTGCAACGCTTAATGCGTAGCATTTGCGGGCAGGAGTTTGGTTTCCCGCCAGACAAGCTGCGTATGATGAATACGACGGAAGGACACCGTACAAATAAATCCAACATGTGTCGCTTTTTAGCAGAGCATGAATAAGGATTGAAGTAATCCAGATTTATGCACACCTGAAAGGGTGTGTTTTTGGTTACTTTAGTCACAGCAAGGTGGTACCACGAATAGCCTCGTCCTTGTCCCGAACCATAACGGTTCATGATTAGGGCGAGGTTTTTTTATTTTCTTGCAAGAGAAAGGGATGATTTTATGATTAAAGAAACAATTGAAGCTGAATACAAAAAGGTTATCGGTCAAGATAGGCTTTTTTTGGGCTGGCAAGGTTATTGCTATGCCGCGGCCTTGATAGTTTGGGCGAAATTGTGTGGTTATCGATGATATTATGGTAAATACTATGGACAAAATCATTTACGCTGATTTCGAGAAGGTGGATATCAGAGTGGGGCGGATAGTTGAGGTGGAGGATTTTCCGGAAGCGCGAAAACCCGAATAAATTGGTAATAGGCGTTGTCAATTTTCCTTTGAAACAAATCGGTCCGTTTTTCTCGGAAGCGTTGACGCTGGGAGTGCCGGATGAGAATGGGGATGTAGTGTTATTGGTACCTACCAAAGATGTGCCTGTTGGGGGTAAGATGTTTTAAGTATGGTTTTTGAAAAAAGACAATTACCCAAGAAAAGTGAGAGTTTGGCGCATTGGTATAACGCGGTGGTGCTGTTGGCCGAACTGGCAGATTACGGGCCGGCTAAGGGGACCATGATTTTTAGGCCGCATGGATATCGGATTTGGGAGCTGATCCAGGAGGTGATGGACAAGGAAATTAAAAAGAGTGGGGTGGAGAACGCGTACTTCCCATTATTTATTCCAGAGTCGCTGATGCACAAAGAAAAAGAGCACGTGGAGGGATTTGCCCCGCAGTTGGCGGTAGTGACTATCGGGGGTGGGGAGGAGCTAAAGGAAAAGTTGGTGGTCAGGCCCACTAGCGAGACGATTATGTACCAGGCGTATGCCAAATGGATTCAGTCTTGGCGGGATTTACCGATGTTAATTAACCAATGGAATAACGTGGTCAGGTGGGAAAAGCGGACATATTTGTTTTTGCGGACTACTGAATTTTTATGGCAGGAAGGACACTGTGCCCATGCTACACATCAAGAATCTCAAGAAAGAGTGCAGTGGGCGATTGACATGTATGCCCAAATTTACCGGGATTGGCTGTCTTTGCCGGGGATCATTGGCAAAAAATCGGAAAGCGAGAAGTTTGCGGGTGGAGATGCAACACTAACGTATGAAATTTTGATGCCGGAAGGTAAGGCCTTGCAAGGTTGTACGAGCCACGATCTGGGGCAAAACTTTTCCAAAGCTCAGGACATTAAGTTTCAGGATAAGGAAGGGAAGTCACAGTTTGTGTGGCAGAATAGCTGGGGATTTGCGACTCGAGCGATCGGTGCCTTGCTTATGGCGCATGGGGACGACGCGGGGATAGTATTGCCGCCTAAAGTGGCTTCGGTGCAGGTGGTAATTATTCCTGTTACATTAGACGAAGAGGTGGTAGCGGCAGCACAGAAGTTGGCCGGGAGTTTGGAGGACATGCGAGTGAAGGTGGATACTCGAGATGGGGAGAGTTTTGGGTACAAAATTAATAAGTGGGAGCTACGTGGAGTGCCCTTGAGGATTGAGGTGGGAAAGAAAGAGATGACCAGTGGCAAGTTCAAGATGATACGACGAGATACTGGTGAAGTGGTTGAGGGAGAAGTGGAAAACATTTTGGAACAAATCCAGGCAGACATGCTGGCTGGGCAAGAGAAGTTTTTGCGGGAAAGTACCCACGAGGCGGCAGATTATGAAAAGTTTAAGGAGATTATGGGGGGTCAAAGAGGGTTTATTAAGGCTTTTTGGTGCGAAAATGCTGAGTGCGAGGTAAGAATTAAAGAAGAAACGAAGGCTTCAACCCGTTGTTTGCCACTTTCTGCCAAGGAAGAAAAGGGTAACTGTATCTATTGTGGGAAAGATGCTAAGTTCCAATGGGTCTTCGCCCAGGCGTATTAGAGTGGAAGATAGGGAAAGGGTCGCAACCGTAATCTGTTATCATAATATACAATGCCAAGAATTCATTGGGTGCATATCCAGGCTCTGGTGATTTGGGTGGTCTATTCGGTAGGTACCAAGGTTCTATTGGGTAGCCAGATTGCGGTTTTGCCGATCTATCAAGCTTATTTATTAAATGCTATCTCCAATGCTTTCTTTTGTACCCTGTTTTTATTTGTTTTCAGTCATGAGAAATTTTTCAAATTTGCTCACGAAATAGAGCAAAAAACCAAAAAGAAAGAGCAGGGGTTGATCAAACGCTTGCATCATTTTGGCAAAGTAGCTATCACTTTGGTGATCTCTGCTTCCGGCAGTCCTTTATATATCGCTTTTATTATCCGTTATCTGTGGCACGACCTGAAATACAAATATTTGATTGCCAATCTGGCCACCATATTCGGCGGTTGGTTTTTGTTAAGCTTTAGCCGTGGGACTTGGGGTTTGGTTTTGGGAATTAGTCGATAGTCTGTAAATAAGCGGTACCAAAAACAAGGTGGTGGAATAGTTTATGGCGTAAAAAATGCCCAGAGATGATGCGGCGGCATACAAATTTCCTCCAGTGCCTCGATAAATTAAATAAAATCCGATACCCATCATAGGAACGATCCCATATCCTACAGCTGAAAAATGTACCCAAAAGGGGACTTTGGCGAGACCGGCTGCATAAGAAACATAATCTGATGCAGCCCCACTGAACATTTTAAACATTATTAGATCCCAAAATTTTGTAGCTTTAGCATATTTATCAATTTCTTTTAGAGATCCCTCTCCTGCCAATTTGGCCACAGCTGGCCGGCCCCAGATATAGGCAATAATATAATTAGCCGTGCTTCCTATCAAGTTGGCGATATATGAAAACACCGCTCCATAAAATGGGCCAAACAATATGACACCCGTAATCCAAAAGACGGTGGCAGCTAAAGGGGGAATAATATTAGTGACAGCCGTAGCCAATATAAATGTTAACGGAGCAAAGAGACCAAATGACAAGACATAATTTTTGAAATCGTCGATGGTAATCCGGCCATTTAAGTACACTGCGGGAAGAGATATCAAGATAAACAGAATACTGACCCAAAAACCGAGCCTCAATAATTTTTTCACAGATGCTATCATTAATGAATATTATGCCAAACAAGATTAAAAACGGTAAACCAAATTTGGTAATCATTCATTCTTTTCCAACAAATAGCACTATTTTGGCCGGACTATACGATTATTTGGCAGATTTCTTTATAGTTTACCCAATAGACTTACCTGGATTTACAAGTGGTATAAAACCGCTGGAGGTTGTTAATTTGGAGAGTTATGCCAATTACCTTAAGAGGGAAATTACAAGATTGGAAATTCAGGATTATTGGGTGGGGGGTGTTTCGTTTGGTTTTTTGGTGGCAAACATGATGGGAACGCATAAGCATTGCCGTGGAGTATTGGCGATAGAACCTTATTTGGGTTCAGAAAATCTGAAAATTCCTTTATTTAGAAAACTATTTTATGTATTGTCTATAAAAATAATCGAAGTCGGGAATGCTTTTTACAGAGTCTGGCACAATCCTTTTATTCAGAAATACCTTCTTATGGGAAGTAGTGCCCGCTTTGACAAAAAGATTAAAAAAATACTTGATGTGATGGACGCGCGGACTTTTTTCGAAACGGCAAAAATTTTGCTTACTTCCCACGAAACAGACTGTAAACTACACGAGATTCCGTATATATTGGTAATAAATAAAGGTGATGGGTCGATACGGGCTGATCGGATAATTAGCCGCTTTGCCCTTGACGTCGATGATCTGTTAATCGCCCATACGACAGCCGAACATTACCCTGAAACAATTACTAAAGAATATTTTGAAAAGAGAATCGATAAAAAGGAAGTGGATAAGATTTTGGAATTTGTCCAAAAGTATAACTCGGATGAATAATAATGTAATTATGAATTGGCCTGGGATTAAAGTAGTGAGACAATTAAGCGTCTCTCAATTGATCAAAGAACACATGGGGTATTTACAGCGGATACATACAGATATTGGCAACTTGGATGAGATTCCCGGATTTGCGGATTTGGTATCTGATTGGGAGAGGGGATTGGAAAAATTGAGAAAGTGTCGTGTTCTGATAATGCTGGGTGTAGGTATGCAACCGCAGAATGTCCAAAACCATATTGATTGTCTGGGAGATTCAGGTATTAGAGCTGTGACGTTTGAATGGCCGGAGTTTGTCGGTGAAATGGCAAGTTTCAAAGCGCAGTCATGGTGGCTAGAACAGCAAGAAATAACAAAAGACAAACAGTTGGTGTTGGTAGGACATTCACTGGGCCATTTGGTGGGCCTGCAATTTGTACATGACAATTCAAAAAAAATAGCGGCATTTCTGGGATCAAGCGGTCCCTGCAGAAGCCATGATGATGTGTTTCCGGCAGAACTAGTCGAGCTCTTGAAAAAAATTGAACAAATGTCAGGGGAAGATGGAATGCAGACGTGGGTGCAAAGAGCAGACCAGTTACTATCCAAATTTCGGATAAAAATAGCAGATATTCCAGCCCGGACCAAGGGAGGCTTGGGAGCAATGGCTCGAATATATTTGGCGCATATTTTGCCCTCTACGCCCGATTATTGGGAAAAATTATATCGGGAATTACCTGACAATTTACCGGCTCATTACCGTTATGGATTACATGACAGGACTGTCATTCGGGGGGTAGGAATGGGGGCTGTATTTCAGGCACATAATGCAGAAATAGTCTTTGATCCCAACGCTGATCACATGATGTATTCTCCTCAAAATACTCTCAAGGTCTTGGGGCATTTGCTGGCCAGATCTTGATTTTGTTCTAGAATCAAACTATTTACATACTGTGACGGTCGTCTTAATATGTAAATATGGAAATAAAGAAAAGAACTATCACTTTTGGAAAAATGCTGGAATTTATAGATAATTTTGGGAAAGATTATTTCCCTCTTACTAAATATGACGCATGGAAAAGAGTATATTCAGGATCATTTAATCTAAAGAGCTTGGAACATTATTTTCCTTCGCATATCGAAAGAGCAGTAGCGGGGTTGTTGCGTAAAGGGTGGGTAGAGAAGGTTGAAACAAATAAAGGAACGATGGTAAAAATCACGAAATTCGGCCAAATGCAAATATTGCAATATGATTTGGAGAAAATGGCTTTGAATAAAGACAGGTGGGATGGGAAGTGGCGGATAATATTTTTCGATATTATTGAACTCGATCGCAAAAAAAGAAATAATTTGCGTAAATATTTGCGAAAATTGGGACTGTATCCCATGCAGGAGAGTGTCTATGTGAGTCCTTACGATTGCGATAGAGAAATTCAATATTTGAGGGAGATTCTGGATGTACCTCATAGTGTAAAAATTGGTGTTTTGGAACAATTGGAAAATTCAGAAGATTTGAAAAAAATATTCAAACTTTGATTTACACGGCGTGACGGTCGTTTCAATATGTAAATGATTGTTTTGATGTCTTATGCTAAGATTAATGAGTTATGATTACACTTCCTGTTGGCACCAAGGTGCCCAACCATGTGGTAATTATGCCGGATGGAGACCGTAGATGGGCCAGGGCCCGCGGATTGTCTGTTTCAGAGGGGCACAGGGCCGGAATTGAAAATTTGGTTAGATTAGCTAAGACTTGTCGAAACTGGGGAATTCATACCGTGAGCGCGTGGGGGTTGTCGACGGAAAATTGGCAAGATAGGCCAAAAGACGAGGTGGAATTCCTGATGAGAGGAATTACTCAGGCGGTTGATGTTTATTTGCATGAGATGGGCGAAGAAGGAGTACGGATGGTCCATCTGGGACGTAAAGACAGGTTGCCGGATTATTTATTAAAGAAATTAGTATATGCTGAGGAACAAACCAGAAATAATACCAGACATGTTTTTAATGTAGGCTTGGACTACAACGGTTGGGACGAAGTTGTCAGGGCTACTCAAAAGATTGTGGCCAGCGGTGTAAAACCGGAAAAAATTGACCGAAAATTGATTGACGGCTATATGGATACGGCCGATCAACCTTATCCGTATATTGATTTGTATATTCGTACCAGCGGAGAACAGAGAACCAGTGGGTTTATGATGTGGCAGGCCGATTATGCGGAATTTTATTTTGAGCCGAGTTATTTTCCTGATTTCTCAGCCGAAAAACTGAAAGAGGCGATTTTGGATTTTTCCAGAAGACGGAGGCGGTTTGGGGGAAATGACGTGGAGAAGCATTTGGGGTTCAACCCCGCGGTGGTGGCGGATTTGGAGGTGCGATGGAGGCATCAGTTGTCAATTGGGGAGAAAGAGAAATTTAGAGATTTGGTTGTCCGGTATGTAAAAGAACATTACGGATTGTCAAAGAGCCTGGCTAAAGAAGCTGGGTTAGCGATGGCCAGGGCGCTGGTGCATGGGCAGGAAAAAGATTGGGACAAAGCCCGTGATGCATTAGAGGGGTTGTACGGGATCTTGCAAAAGACTCTAAAGCTGGCTTTTGAGCCGGAGGTAATTGCCAGAATAGAAATTGATTTGTGGAAGCACGGGAGCGAAGAGGGACTGCGGGAGTATTTGGCGGAGAAGTTTAGATTTTCCACTTTTCAAGCGGCGAAATCGGCCCATTTAGCATATCTGGCCAACGCAGAGGTGACCAAAAAGAATTGGGAGAAAGCTAAATGGTACATGGAGCGGTTTTACCAGGCGTTGAAGGAGAGAGTGGCATAGGTTATTTATTGCGGGTCACGACAAAATCTGCCAGTTGGGAGAGAATAAGGGAGATATGGGGGAAAGAGGTAATCTGGGGGATATGGGATTTGGCTAATTTGGCATGATCCCAAGCCAGCTTTTTGCAGGCGTCAATTGCTCCGCAGTCTTGCATCATTTTTCTGATTTCAGAAGTTGTTTCATTGGTAAATTTGTGACCGATCAATTCTATAGTCTTTTGCAAGATGTGAGTTTGTTTGCCACCTGTGATATCTGAAGAATTACTTTTGCCGGTGATTTTTTCATCGCCTATAACGCCTAAAATATCATCCTGGATTTGAAAAGCCAAACCAACTTCTGTGCCATAACTTTCGATGGCCTCAAGTTGACTCTTAGTAGCTCTCGCCAGGATGGCACCAATCGATAGTGGCATAACGAAAGAGTAGTGCGCGGTTTTGTAAATTCTGGCTTTATCGATACCGCCTTCTGAGAGCTGTATTTGATGGTCGCTGGCCACATCTAAAATTTCTCCATAACCCGTGTTGACCAAACGATGACTTAATTCAGATAGGATTTTGACTATAAGTTCAGACTTAAAGTCTGAATTGGCTATGATTTGAAGTCCATGAAAATAACCCAGATCGCCTATAATCACTGCCATACTGGCTCCGAAATGAGGATTTTTGCGGGCGGCATATAGCTTGTGTATAGATTTGATACCGCGACGCATGGAATCGGAATCGATAAAATCGTCTTGGATCAGTAATCCTGAATGAATCAGTTCAATGGCGGCTGAAACTGGCAAAACTTTATCCACATCGCAGAGAGCGTTTATTTGGTACCCTAAAATAGTTAATGCTCCACGAATCTTTTTGCCTCCCAATAAATAGGTTTCCAGATAATTTAGGCAATCAGTCAAGAATGGATCGATATTTTTGGTGTGGTGTTTTTGGGTAGTGAAGTACTCGTGAACAAATTTTTCCAGTTTTGGGGAGTAGTCTCTTAGATAGTCCGTAAGTTGTTGCATGCCTGAAGAGATTATACAGTTTTTGGGGTCAATCAAGATAATCCGGTGAGAGATTGTACTGGGGCTGGCGAAGAATGTCCAGCAATTTTTTTTCAATTAGGCGGACATTTTCTCCGGTCATTTTAAATTTGGCTCCAGTTTGTCTTAAAGTGTGGTCAATGCCGTCGTAAAGCCCAAACCGGTAAGCAAGGATGTCTTTGTCTTGGGGTGAGGCCTTGAGGGAAGCAAATGCTTTTCGGACGGCTTGCCGAAGTGCGCTTTGGTCAGTTTCATGTTGGACGGAAGGGGCGAGGTCGGGGATAATATCATTCAAAGAGTCGGATGCGGGGTCGTCTAGATCGAGAGGTTTGTCGAGAGACATTGGTTGCATACGAAGAACGGCATAATATTTATTAATTTTTTTGAGGGTGAGACCTGTGTGGTCTGCTAAATCTTTGGGGGTGGGTTCCCGACCTAGAGTTTGACTCAATTCTTGGAAAGCGCTATATAAGTGTCCTAAGGCTTCTGATAAATGGACGGGGATTCTAATGGTTCTGCTTTGGAAGGCTATTGTCCTGGAAATTCCTTGGCGGATCCACCAGGTGGCATAAGTACTGAATCTATTCCCGCGGTCGGGGTCAAATCTTCTGACAGCAGTCATAAGGCCAAGATTGCCTTCCTGAATTAAGTCTAAAAGTGGGAGTCCGCGATTTTGGAATTTTCTGGCTTGACTCACAACTAACCTAGTGTTTCTATCGATTAGCATATCTCTAGCTGTGGCGGCTAGAACTATGTTTTCGGTGAGCCGCTCCCGCGCTTCTGCGGAGAGACTTGAGGCGTGAGCTATTAATTTTTTGGCTGACTTTTCTCCAAGGACCAACTGACCGGCCAATTGCTGTTCTTCCACACGGGTAAGCAACGGGAGGCGTCCTTGTTGCGCGAGGTATGCACCGACTGAATCTTCCCCGGAAGCATCTGGTGGGAAATCGGGGATCACAGCCTGTGAAGCAATCCCAAGCATTTGCATAGCTCGTTCCAGAGAGGTCAATCTACCCATGGGATAATCTGGACCCTTTTTTGATCCGGTATGTTCAGGGGACATGTGTGGGTTATGGGGTTTTGGGAGTGATGCCTAAAAGCCAGTGGATAGCCTCTTTTTTGTAGCGGCGGTCGCCGCGGGAGTTGATGCGGATGGGGGTGAGCTTGCCGCGTTTGCCCCAGCGCTTGATGGTAAGTGTCGAGACGCGCAGGATTTGGGCCACTTCGCGGACGGTTAATAGGTCAGGCAGATTCTCTAGACTCAGTTGAGTTGCCATTTGATATACAAACTAATACTTTGAGAGTATCTTGTCAAGCACTATTTTAGTTCCACCGTGGCTCCGGCCGTGGTGAGTTTGGTTTTGGCCTCTTCAGCGGTGGCTTTATTGGCTCCGGTCAGAATTTCAGCTCCCGGCTTTTCGGACAAGTCTTTGGCATCTTTCAAACCCAGTTGGGGATTGATTTCGCGCAAAGCTTTGATGACGGCAATTTTGTTGGCGCCGGTAGTGGTCAGGATGACGTTGAAAGAGTCTTGAGTTTCCGTGGGGGTATCAGCGACGGGTGCACCTGCACTCCCTGCGGGAGTTGCGGCGACCGAAGCAGACACTCCAAATTTTTCTTCTAAGGCTTTAACTAAATCGGCAATTTCGACGACAGAAAGTTCGGAGATACTATCAATTATTTTTGGCAATTTATCAGACATTAATTGTCACCGCCCTTCTTGGCAATCGCGTTTAAAGTACGAACCAGGCGGGTGGTGTTGTAGTTAAGCAGGAATAGGAGTTTGGTCAGAGAAGCTTCCAGATTTGGAGTGTTGGCCAGATTCTCGATTTCGACGGCACTTAAAATTTTATCATTGTAAACACCAAGCTTGAAGGCTAAAACGCTGTTTTTCTTTTTGAAATCGGCTAGGGCTTTTAAGGGAGAGATTTCGTCGGTTTTGGCAAAGATGAAAGCCGAAAGACCGGTTAGTTGGTTATTGGTTAGTTGGTTACTTAGTGGGCCGAGGGCGATCTTGAAAAGAGTGTTTTTTTCAACTTTCATTTCTCCGCCTGCAGTTTTGATTTGCCGGCGCAGATCAGTGGCTTGAGAGACTTTTAAGCCGGTGTAGTCCACGACAGCTACCGATTTTGATTCGTCCAGCAGCTTTACCAGTTTGTCCACTCGGGCGACTTTAGAAGGATTTGGTGACTTCTTGTTCATATTTCCTCGGTGGGACTAATTTTTGTGCCCACTGTCTTAGGTAATATGGAGATTATATCTATTGACACCGGTGCCGTCAAGGCCAAAAGATGATATTATAGTTGTTATGGCTGGCGATTATGAAGTTTTAGGAATTTCGAAAAAGGCTACCGGGCCTGAAATAGATGCGGCTTTCAGAATAAAAGCGGCAGCGAGGAATCCCGATCTTGGGAGAGCTGGCGTGTCTCCCGCTGAGGTCGGGAGAAGAAGCAAAAAGTTGAGGGAGGTAATCGAGGCGCGCGATACCATAACGGAGCGCAGGAAGGGACTAATAACGGCTATACTGGAGGAGATTAAGGGAATTAAACAAGAAGCAGTCTAATAGCCGGAGACATGGTGGATTTGAGAACAGCTTTGGAGATTTGCGGCAGAGATGTGAGAATAGCCTGAATATTTGTAATTAACTGTTGGTCGCTGGCTGATAGCTTGCCGACGATGGTGTGGATGAGAGGAGCGGATTTTTCGGTTTTGAGGAACACAGTGTTTTTGGCGGTTTGTTTTTTAATGGCCTCCTCGGGATTTACGACGACGGTGCCGGTTTTGGGATTGGGCATCAGACCTTTGGGGCCCAGAATTTTGGCATATTTGACGAGCTTTGACATTTGATCCGGAGAAGCATACAGAATATCGAAGTTGATTTGGCCCTTTTCTATTTGGGCTAGAGTTTTATCATCGGCGATGGCTACCTTGCGTGTTTTGCCGGTGGAGTGGGGGAGATCTACTTCTTTGGAAACGCTCTTATCTTTGAGAACAAGGTGTAGTTCCACCGTACCGTCAAACTTGGTTAGTGATATATCTCTTAGTAGTTTGATAGCGTCTGATAGCGGATAGAATTTTGACGTATCGACTTTGGATTTAGCAGTTTGATATGGTTTGGAGCGGATTCTGGACTTTTTAATTTTTTTGGTTTCTTCCGGAGCGGAGATGACTTGTTGCTGTTTCTTTTCAATGACTTCCAGCTCGCGTAGAGATTCTTCGGCAGTGTCTACCACGCGCTGGCCGCCACCCATGCCAGCGACCTTGGCGGTTTTACCGCCCTCGCGCAACTTTTTTTGGCGCAGTTTTTCGGTCTGTTTGGCTTTGAGTGCGGTTTCGTTTTCCGAACCCATGATAGCTACGGCTTTTTTACCCATATTTTTAGTCGCTTGACATTCGCAAATGTGCTTCTCGCTCCCATCCTTCGACTGGTTCGACTACGCTCACCATCTTCGATCCGCTCAGGATGGGGTCCGGCTGCGATGCTATTTGCTGGAATGTCTGTGCGACAGTCAGTGGATTTTAGCAGAGATTGTGTTAAGTTGGAAGCGTGGAATACAGCAGAGTAAAGGGAATGCCGGAAAGGTTGGTTGATTTGGGGTCGCGGCGGCCAAAGCAGTTGTGGTATCGGGGGAAGTGGGATAAAAAATTGTTTGCCAAATGCGTGGCGGTGGTGGGAAGCAGGAGAATGACCAATTACGGTGAGCGAGTGGTGGAAAAGCTGGTGCCGCAGTTGGTTGCCGCAGGATTTACGATTGTGTCGGGGTTTATGTATGGAGTGGATCAGGCGGCGCATCGAGTGGCCATGGCTTGCGGAGGCAGAACTGTAGCCGTACTTGGCTGGGGGATAAATTACCGGAAATTAGAAATCAGAGATGAGAAACTGGAGGACGAGATAATAAAAAGCGGGGGATTGATGTTGTCCGAGTGGGAGGAACAGGAGCCAATATTGTGGACGTTTCCGTTTAGAAATAGGATTGTGGCGGCCTTGTCCTCTGATGTTTACGTGGTGGAGGCGGCGGTCAAATCCGGATCGCTGATTACGGCCCGAATGGGACTTGAGTTGGGAAGAAGAATTTGGGCAGTGCCGGGGCCGATAACTTCTTCAGTATCAGCGGGAACTAACGCGCTCATTGCCAGGGGGGCCGCGA
>Ga0075649_112_pt1 | contig 14396 bp, 18 predicted proteins | sample RifGroA1_FD_68394 | JGI IMG/M metagenome (GOLD analysis project Ga0075649, IMG submission 68394) | Microgenomates bacterium GW2011_GWA1_45_10 | reverse complement strand
GTAGTTCCACACTATCAATAAATCCTTGCGTGAAATCTTTCGGTTTTTCTTTCATTTGTCTGCGAAGATCGTTGATATTAACCCATTTTATCTCTGATACCTCACCCTTACTAAAGTTCACCTCTCCGTCATGTCTGGCTTTATATAGCATATTGAAACGTTTCTTTATCTTCCCATCATCGTCTACTTCATCCTGGTAGAATTTTCCCACCTCCTCTAGCTCCACTCCCTTAATGCCCATTTCCTCTTCAAGCTCTCTTTCGGCAGCCGCAAGGTAATCCTCTCCTTCGTCTACGTGTCCAGAGGCAGATTGGTCCCACCTACCAGGAAGATTTTTTAGCTTATCAGACCTTTTGTGAATGAGCAGTTCTCCTTTTGAGTTAAAAACGAACAATCTGGCAATGCGGTGAATATTGCCGTTCTCCCAGGCTTGTTTCTTAGTTCCAGAGCCTATTATGTTATCGTTCTCGTCAACGAAGGTTATGTTTTTACTCATACCAAAACCTGTCTATCAACTTAGATTTTTTATGAAATCTTCCGTAGAGTTATAAAACTCGTTGAAGATGAGATACAGGCTCTCTGTCTCTTTTTGTTCACCGATTACGATACAACGCTTACCCATTCCGTAAGCGACACCAGCTTCTAGGTGGGCTGATTTACCCGCTGGGAGAAGCAATATTAAGGTCTCGGAGTTTTTGAGGGCATTCATATCAACATCAAATATCTCTTTTACTCTATGATCATTACGCCAGTCTGGAATACTCTCAAAATGTTTCATAAACTCCTCTGGTGCGTGTTTCCCCTCCAAGTCTTTTAGTTCGTAGTCGGCACCGTCACCCTCAACAAAGCAATATACTGTTTTACCCTTGCTTCTAATATCTTTTACTAATTTGAGGACGTTTTCCTTGTTTCTCCAACGAGCGGCTATGAAGTATTCGTATTTCATACCCAAATCCTATCACATTTAGCTTCCTAGATCGGTCTCAACTGGCTGGGGGTCTAGGACTCGAACCGCCTAGATCCAATATCGCATAGAACCCAGATTTTATGAGTCTTAGGTTTAATATAAACAGGAGGTTTTATTAATCAACCCTTGGGTCGATAAGTATTTTGAATTGTTCTCTTGTCATTTCAAAAGGCTCTGGCTCGAGGAACGATTTAAGTTTTGTTCGTACTCCTTCCATAACCTCTTTAGGAGGCTCCCAGTCTTTATTGAGCTTGGCGTTCAGTCTTTTTGTCCAATAGTATACTCTCCGCACCGACTCCAAGACTTGGTCTTCTCTAGCCATTTGTTCAACTGCCATAGAGATCTGGCTATTCTTTTCCTCCAAGATCCCGCAAACTCTATCTAGGAACTTTATGCTATCCAAGTTCTTTTCTTTTGTTTTCTCTTTAGTTTTCCCAGCAACTGCCAGAGTGTGCTCTATGAGAGGTAGATCGTGAGTATAGTCATTGAGAACCGGGAAATCGAATTTGACCGCGTGATCGTATAAAACGTAAGTTTCTATAGACTCGTAGGGAAAATCTTTTAACTTTGGTTCTAAGGCGGGGTCTCTAAGGTTATAATATTCTCTAATAATAAGCTGGGCTGGCTGGCCTTTGTATTCGACTTTGTACGGCCCGTGGACTTCTCTAGCAACATTATTGCAGTTTCTAAAAATTGCCTCATTAAGACTTAAAAGAGCGGCGTGCAGCCTAGCAAAAAGGCGATTAAGATTACCTCCTTTGCTAACATCGGTCCATTCAGTCCCGGAAATCAATTGCTCAACCCTATTGCTATCCCAAATAATGTTATCGCCGTCTTCACAGAAAATATTGCCAGCCATCTGCGTTTGGATCATCTCTAAAAATTCTAGAATTAAGCTAATCCTTTTTTCCTTCTTGATTCCCATTGATTTCATTATCCGAGGAGCACTAACCACCAGAAGCCAGGTGGCTGAGGGGTAAGAAATAGTATCGGCTATTTCTTTTAAGGTATATTTTCTTTTTAATAACTCGAAGTTTCTCAGTAGGACTCCATAAAAGTGATCGATATAAAGAGGAGAATAGTACAGATGATTAAGGGGCCACCAAGCATCGGGGTCTAGAATCTTCCCGCTATCAAATGAACATCTCTCAAAAGCCTTTATCATTTTATCTATCAAGACATCGCTATTCTTTTTCATGATTTATAAACTACTCCTTGATAGCCATCGACGATTACTTTCATCCCATCGCTAAGTTTGTGGGTGGACTCTATTGTGCCAACAACAGCTGGAATGCCGAACTCCCTACAAACAATTGCTGGATGAGAAAGAATTCCTCCCGTATCCGTGATAACAGCTGAAGCCTTCATTATTACAGGTAGCCAAGGCGGACTCGTTATTCTCGTCACCAGAACAGCTCCCTCTTCCATCTTCCCGAACTCACCTATATTTCGAACAACTATAACTTTCCCCTCTACAATGCCAGGGCTTCCACTCTGGCCGCTCACTAGCACTTCTTTATTTTGTTTTTTCATAGTTTCTTTCTAATTCTTTCTCTTTCAAAGCCATGCATTTCCTCAAGATAATCTTTGTTATTCAATACTTTTTCAATTGATTCCTCACCCTGTTTGTATAATTCTTCTGCCAATTTTTTATTCTTGAAATAGTATTTTGCTACTTGAGACATCACGGGATGAATCTCGCCACCGATTTTTGGAATTTCTTCTAATTTAAAAAATCCGGAACCCTTCTTTGTTTTAACCTCCCCCTTTCCTTTAATTTTTATTTCATAAATTTGTACTATGGCTGGGAAAAGGCCCAGCTTAACCATGTACGAGACATCAAGATCTTCAAGAACCTCGCCCTCCGCAGTCAGCTCCTTCACTACCTCCAGCTCAACGTCTCCTAAAAACCTTTTAGTGAGTCGAATCGCTATGTCTTTTGCTGTTCTGTCTCCCCGATCTGGGTTTACATATCCCATCGGGATGACCCACCATCCTTTTACCGGGCTAAGACCAATCTGGTGAAGCAAAAGCTTGCCACGATACATAACAATTGCTCCTCCTAACGGCCTATTTACAGCCCTATATAGCTCTTTTAAGCCACCTCTTCGCACTTTAGAGTAAAGGTAATCAGCAAGGAGCGTATTCTTTGCGAGGCCCTCGTCTATCTCCCCCGCGTATTTCATCCTCATGAGATCCAAGAAGTCAGCGATTTCCTCTCTAGCTCTTGCATACGATGCAAGTGGTGTTTTCCTTCTTATATCTCTCAAAACAGTTATGTGCTTTTTGAGACTAAAGTCATTCGTGTCAAAACCCAGGTCAAAGAGTGTCTGGGGTTGATAATCCGCAGAGACTAAAAGCTCATCAACCTCTGTCTCGTTGAGATCTAGGCCCGTGGCTATTCCCAGAACCACATCGCGCTCGGGAGGTTTTCTCGTACCGCTCTCCATCTTCGATAGATATGTTGAATCGAGCCCCAATATTGTAGCGAGCTCTTTCTGGGAAAACCTTGCCCTTTTTCTAAATTTCTTGAGCAGAGTCCCGAATCTCATACCTAAAAATGTACACAGCACATGACAACCTGTCAAGACGCTTTATATTTATTGACTATCAGTCAACTGTCCTATGTGTGGTCTAGTCCTCTATTGTCGTTATGGGCCTGCTCTGCACGATGTAAAAATCACCGTTTTCCAAGACCCATTCAATGTCCTGCGGATATTTGAAATGTTTTTCTATATCAATACATATGCGAGATAGATTTTGTATTTGATCATCTAGGAGTTTCTGTGTAGTCCCTCGAGGATTAATCTTAATGTCTGTTAACTCCATAGATTCTCTATCAACAATATATGTATCTGGGGTTACTGCGCCCTGGACCAATGCCTCTCCTAATCCAGAGATGGCCTCGACGACTAACTGGTTTCTGTTTTGAGCGTTAGGATGTAGGGTAAAACAAACTCCCGATACGTTCGCTTGGATCATTTTCTGAATTACGACTGCAATTGATATGTCTCTTGGATCAATACCAGAAGCCTTGGCATAGGATTTTGCACGCTCTGATTCCACAGATTTCCAGCAATCTTCAATCCGTTCGATGAGCCTGTCCCGAGAGGTATTCAAATAGGTTTCGAATTGGCCCGCCCAAGAGGCGCCTTTCTGATCTTCCACAGAGGCCGATGACCTGACCGCCACCTTATCAACATTGAGGTCGTCGAACTTTTGCAAGACCTCCTGTTGTATTTCTCTAGGAATACCCTGTTTAGAGAAAGTTTTATGGGCCTCTATTGTAAAAACAAATCCACTCGGGACCGAGAATAAACCCCTAATCAATTCTGCGAGGGTAGCCCCCTTCCCTCCCGTGACTGATGGATCACGCGCCAACGGATCTTGTAGTGAAAGTATGTACTTCATAGTACTTATTATAACCCTCTTCGGGCGCCCGAAACCCATACCCCTCTCGTGCTAGCTCGAATTGGCTGCCGGGCTAGGGCTCGAACCTAGACTGACGGCTTCAAAGGCCGCTGTGCTACCATTACACAACCCGGCATAGACTCTATCCTTTATACTCACTCTCTCGCTTTTCTTCAATAAAGATTTGACCACGGAAGTAATTTGGGGTACAAGGTACTTGTTTCGAAAGGAGATCGCACCTTGTCCGGACAGGGATCGGAGATTCGCACGCAAACCCTTCCCTTTGATATAGGGGATGTGCCGTGCAGGTGGAGTTTTTCGTTCTTTCCCCATGACCCTGAAAACCAAGATGCACGGGAGCAACGCGAGCAAATGGCAAAGTCGTTGTGTACCCGGTGCGATGCCAAGGGTGAGTGCCTTGAATTTGCCTTGGCAACCAGGGAGAAGTACGGAATATGGGGTGGTACAACAGAAAAAGAGAGGAGGAGGATTCTTCGACGGAGGACGAAGGACTGATGACCCCCTCAAGATCAACTCATCTAGGCGTTGTGTCCAAGTTGCCCTACAGGAACAGACACCGACGAGCAAATACCGGCCAATTACATAACAGAGCCTTTACTGTCTATTCCCTAACAAGAATGGAGAGCAAAGGCTCTAACACTTTTAAAAACTATGATAATATTGAAAAATATGAAAAACAGACAAAAGAATCTCCTTTATTGGGGAATAGCTATATTGGTAGTCGCTGGTATCGTCGGAGGGCTTATCTACTACTCAAACCAACCAGCGCCTCTAGATGAACTCGCAAAGTGTCTTGGAGAAAAAGGTGCCACTTTCTACGGCGCATATTGGTGCCCAGTGTGTAACAAACAAAAGACAACCTTTGGACGCTCAGCCCAATATCTCCCATATACAGAGTGCTCTGACCCAGGCACGAGGAATCAAAACGAACTTTGTGCGAACGCCAAGATAGAGGCATACCCCACCTGGGAATTCGCGAATGGCGAAAGAATGACCGGAGCCCTCTCCCTTACACAACTTTCGGAGAAAACCGGCTGCGCACTGCCTCAATAAAGTAAAAGAACTCTCTTTAAACCAAAAACTCGCCCGAAAGCGAGTTTTTGCAAGCCCTCGATTCTTCTTCTAATTCTCGAATACGTAATCTACGTATTCCCAAAACTTATCGTTCCCTCCAAGTTGCGCCGCACACTCGCTTCCCTCAGCCAAAGGACGCGCTGAAGAGTGGATCGCTTCAAGCGGGAAATGTCTGTACGCCCACACTATCTTATCTCCGTACTTTTCAATCATCTGCTTAACTTCCGGATGGAACCGCTTGCAGTAAGGGCACTCTAGATCTGAGTACTCTATCAAGACCACCGGAGCGTCTATAGATCCCCTTAGGTGATCCCCCTCTTCAAGTACTGGTACATCCGGAGCATCCGGAAGACCAAATTGACCCTCCAGCTCCGTTAGCTTAGCCGCATCATCTTCTATAGCCGCAGCGACATAGGCATCCAACATATCTGCCGGTAGGGCTCCTACCATGAAATACTGTTCCCCACTTGGGGTGACGATAATGGATGTAGGAGTTCCTCCAATTCCAACACTTGTTGCCTCTTGCAGATTCGTATCTACCCGCTCCGTCCCCCGTTTTTCAGCAACACACTTTTCAAACTCAACTTTCTTGAGACCCACGGCCTTAGCTACTTCCGCGGGAGTCACTACTTCCGACTGCGTAGGAGCAGTATTTCCTAACCCATCATTCCCAAAAGAACCTCCGTTATATACAACCGCCCCAGCAATAAGCAAACCCGCGACTACGATGGCTACTGGCACCACGTATGGGTTTTGTGTTTGATTTTCCATAAAGTCCATTATACCAAATCTTGTTATTTAGTCATTTCAGAGGTTATACTATCCCCATTATGGTAAAGCCCGTTATCTACACAACTCCTACCTGCCAGTTTTGCAAAATGGCCAAAGCTTTCTTCCAAGAGAAGGGCGTAGCCTATGAAGAGAAAGATGTAGTATCTGATCTGCAAGCCCGCCAGGAAATGGTGGATAAATCAGGACAACTCGGCGTACCCGTCATTACTATAGGAGACAATGTGATTGTGGGATTTGACAGACACGCCCTAGAACATCTCCTCGAAGAGAAATAGTTATTAACCTTTTTCAAACTATTTTCTTGACTCTCCCATAGAGTGTTTTTAATATGATGTTAGCGAAGCGGATAGCCCATGCTAGTAGCGAACGGCGTGGGCACTCCTTTCGTCTGCACCTCGATTAGATTTCCCATCCTAGAGTGAGCGCTATGCCTAGCCAAGAAGGGAGGTGGTACACTTTCCTCTCCAGCTACGTTGTATGCAAGGCGTTCACTCTGGTTTGACAGCCAGCCGCCGCCGTCGGGCGACCGACACTTGCCCGCTCAAGGCACCAGTGGCTGGGCACGGCTACATCCGACCATTCGCGGAGAACCCAGTGGAGGACCCAACGGTCAACCACATTGCGCCGCGAGCGCATCAAAAGGATCCCCGAATCGGTCGGATGTAGTCCGTGTTTGTATATTTTCAAACACTTCAGTTCCGACTATAGATATCGAATTGCAATTTAACCCAGGAGGATAAATGGAAAATAAAGAAAACCGGCTATTCTGGGGAGGTTTTGATGTTGATTTCCTAGCTCGCAAATACGGCACACCTTTGTATGTATATGACGCTAAAACCATCCGCGAGCGTTACAGAAATATCGTGGACAACATCAAATACCCATATTTGAAAGTTCACTATGCCGTCAAAGCAAACTCCAACCCGGCAATATTACGTCTTCTCAAGAAAGAAGGGGCTAATGCCGAGACCGTGAGCCAAGGATCAGTCTCTCTAGCGCTCAAGGCTGGATTCAAACCCAATCAGATCATATATACCTGCAACGGAGTTGAGGAAAAAGAGTTAAAGTTCCTGGCTGAAAACCATATTAGAGTAAACATAGATTCATTGAGCCAACTCGAAAAATGGGGCCAAATTGCTCCAAACACAAAAGTGGGGCTGCGTCTTAATCTTGATCTTCACGCAGGCAGCCACGCCCACCTGCGAACAGGAGGCAAAAAGAGCAAATTCGGCATTCATTTTTCCAAAATTAAAGAAGCAAAGAAAATAGCCGCGAGATACAAACTACAGATCGTGGGACTGCACCAGCATATAGGAACGGACACCCTAACTCCCAAACCGTACATTCAAGCCATGAAAGCTCTCACTAAAGTAGCTCATCAGTTTGGGAACCTGGAATACCTAGACTTTGGTAGCGGCCTCTCCATCCCATACAAACCGGGACAGGAACCCCTAGACATAAAGGAATTCGGCAAAGAGTTTGATAAAACCATTGATGCGTTCGTACACGACTACGGCAAAGAGGTGGAAGCCATAATAGAACCGGGTAGATATCTGGTGGCTGAATCCGGAACTTTAATCGCCAAAGTAACCGACATCAAAGAAAATGGTAACGTCACTTTCATTGCCGTGAACACCGGCATGGGACATCTCGTAAGGCCTGCTATGTACGGCGCCTATCATAAAATCATTAACGCCAGCCGTATCAAAGGGAAAAAGATGAAAGCTACCATTGTCGGCAATATCTGCGAAAGCGGAGATACCTTCGGCACAGAAAGAGATATAGTTGCCCCAAAGGAAGGTGATTTAATCGCCATTCTCGATGCTGGTGCCTACGGTTTCACTATGAGCTCTTTCTATAACGCCCGAGTCCGTCCCGCTGAGATATTAATAGATGCCGGTAAGGCCCGCGTCATCCGAAAACGCCAGGAGATAAAGGACGCACTCCCCTACTTCTAACGCGTTTCGTCTATCCTAAAGTCCTTAAATCCTCGAAGTTCAGAATCTTCTTCCACTTCAACCTCTCGAACCTGAGCCATAGGAGGGCCATCTTTGCACCAATTAACAAATTCCCCTAAGGGTTCCTCTTCTCCTTCAATTTCTATATACACAGACCCGTCCAGGTCATTACGCACAAAACCGGCTAAACCTAATTCGTTTGCCTTCTTGAAAGCAGAGTCCCTAAAGAAAACCCCATGCACCCTGCCGTGTATGTGTAACCCTGCGTGTTTCATATCTTCTAGCGACTTAGTTGTTTAGCTTTCCAGGTTAGGAAACCGGCAACGATAACGCCTACTGCTGACGCCCATACCGGGATCTCCCACTCCCCTATGGTTACCGGCATAGCGTAAACCAACCTCAATAGATGAAGGACGGCTACCAAGCCGAAGATCACCCCTGAAAAGATTATGTACTCTTTTTGTTTCATCTTGAGAACTAACTGCGAAGGCGACCTTTATCCCTATTATACTCCCTTGTATTGATGAATCTTCTTATCAGAAGAATCAAAAGCACCAACACTAAAACTCCAGATAGTATATATATCAAGATTCTTCCCATGCTACCCTCCTGTTTTCATGTGATCAAAAACGTATTTCTTAGTAGCTCCGATCTTTTTCCCCGGATTGAAGATATTCTGCGGATCAAAGATCCTCTTTGTCTCCTCAAAAAGTTTGTATACTTTTCCTCCAAACATCTGTTTCAAATACGGCGCACGCACTATCCCGTCATTGTGTTCCGCCGTAATGGAACCCTTGAACTCAAGTACTAGGTTATACACTTTATCTGCGATCTCGGGAATAATCTCTCTGTTTCTTTGCTTGGACAAATCCATCAACGGGATAATATGAAAATTGCCATCCCCCAAGTGCCCAGTTATGGCATAAATCAATCCATATTCCTTTCTATCCAGGATCTTATGCAGTTTTGGCCAGAACTTAGGCAAGAACTCTGGACGCACAATTACATCATCTATAAAGGGCGCCGTCTGTTTCCCCCTCACCCTCTGGCGCAGCAAATTGAAACTCTCCCTCCTTATTAGATGATATTTGTCTGCCTCTTTCGCGCTTTTTGTAAAACGCATAGGAAGACCCAGCGGCTTCAAGTCGCCCATAGCCTTAAGAGCCCTTTCTTTGGCCTCTTCCGGCGTACTCCCCCCGAATTCAGCAAGGATAATGAGTTTGGGCAACTTAAAGCCATTTTTTAAGAGCATCCCCACCTCCGGAATAAAACTAAACGCCGTGGATATCAAGGTACCCTTCAAGCGCTTCATTAGATCCGGAAGGACGCGCAAAGCGATTCCCAACGTGCGGTCATCGTAACACTCCACCGTTTCCGGTTTTTGTTTGAGGATCTTAGGGATCAACTTTCCCACTAAGCGGACATCGTTCAGGAAAATTACCAGCATTCTGCTCGGTCTTCCGGATTTTATGAGGCGCAATTTAATATCCGTAATGATTCCCAGGGTCCCTTGAGAACCCACTAACAACTTGCAGACATCAAACTTCTCACTATCCCAAACATTCCAGAGATAATAACCGGCGGAGTTTTTGGACACCTTAGGCTTTGCCTTAGCCAGTAAATCCTTGTTCTTCTTAACCAATCGAAACAACTTGCGGTATATATCTCCCTCCAATCCCTTCAAGATAAGCTTTCTTCTTAGCTCGCTCTCGGAAATAGAGGAAAATGTATACTCTTCGCCGTCTTCCAAGATAACTTTGAGTTCTTCTACATAATCTTCTACTTTGCCGTAGCTTAGGGTATTTTCTCCCCCGGCATTGTTAGCCACCATTCCTCCAACCGTGCAGATCTCCCTTGAGGCTGGAAAAGCAGGTATAATGAGACCTTTCTTAAGGGTCTCTTTTTCGAAGTCTCTATAAAAAACTCCTGGCTCCACAAACGCATATCCTCCATTCTTCCCACGCGAGACCTTTCTGATTTGGTTTAGATGTTTAGTAACATCAATGATAATTGACTCGCCTATGGCGGCTCCAGACATATCAGTTCCTCCAGAGCGTATCGTAATACCTAGATCCGGATACTCTTTTTTATGGCTGGCCACGAACCTAACTACCGCCTGGATATCCTTCTTATTCTTCGGGAAAACTACCGCCCGAGGTTTGATCTCAAGAAGGCTTGCGTCGCGGCTATATAGATCAAGGGTTCGGGAATCGCTTTTGACCTCACCCTGGACGATCTTTTTCAGCTCTTTAGTTAAGTTCATCAACATGTTTTGAGATCCCTTTTCGCTAGATATTGCTGGTGGTATTCTTCAGCGCGGTAGAAAGGCCCAGCTTTTTCAACCGTCGTCACTATATTCTTATCGTATTTTCCTGAATTGTTTATCTCTTCAATCAATTTCCTCGCCAGCTTCTCTTCCTCGGATGTACGGTAGAAAATGACGCTTCGATATTGATCCCCCACGTCCAAACCCTGGCGGTTAAATTGAGTTGGATCGTGCACTTCAAAAAACTTCTCCAGAAGTTTCTGATAACTAACCTTTTGGGGATCGTACTTTAGGTCCACTACTTCCGCGTGTCTTGTATTCCCATTGCACACTTGGATGTATGTAGGATTTTTCACAGTACCGCCCATAAAACCGACTTCGGCGCTAAGAACACCCTCTATATGCTTAAAAACCTCCTCCACCCCCCAGAAGCACCCTGCTCCGAATGTGGCCCTCTGTGTTTTTCCCATCTTATCTGTTATCCCCTTCTCCCTGAATTTTCCCCCTCTCAAGACGCGAGAAAAGTTTCTCTATATTGCTCTGCGCCACATCCTCCAAAGACAGCCCCATTTCTGCTGACAAACGCGATAAATACCACAGAACATCTCCTAACTCCTTTTTGATCTCCTCCCTGTCTTCATCAGACACCACTCCGTCCTTGTCTCTTAATATCTTCTTTATTTTTTCCGCTACCTCCCCCGTCTCGCCAGCTAGACCCAATACGGGGTACACAAAGTTATTCCCCATATTGGGATATTGTGCTGTTTCGCCCGATTTTGATTGATATTCTTCAAAAGTCATCTTTGAGTATTTTAACCCCTATCCACAAAAGGAGCGAGGACTGCGATTTCCTCCCTAAGACAGTCCATTATTTAAGTCCTAGGTGAAGTTTGTAAAGACGTTCGTATACGCCTCCTCTTTTCTTAATCAAACTCTCATGAGTGCCCTGTTCTACTAACCTACCCTTATCGAACACTAGTATCTTGTCCGCCTTACGCACAGTACTGAGGCGGTGAGCAATGATAATAGTGGTTCTGCCCTTCATCAGCTTTTCAAGAGATTCCGTAATCTGTTTTTCCGTTTGAATATCCAAAGCACTAGTTGGCTCGTCGAGAATAAGGATTTTGGGGTCGCGCAGTATCGCCCTTGCTATGGATACCCTTTGTTTTTGCCCCACGGACAGTTTCACTCCCCTTTCCCCAACCAGCTGCTGATATTTCTCCCTTTCTCCAACCAGCTGCTGATATTTCTTAGGAAACTTCTCTATGAATGTATCTGCGCTAGCTTCCTTAGCGGCTTTTTTGATCTCGACATCCTTAGCAGAAAAGTTTCCGTACCTAATATTGTTTTTTATGGTGTCGTTAAACAGAACTACTTCTTGGGGTACCACGGCTATGTTACCCCTCAAGTCTTTAAGCCTTACCTCAGCTATATTGTGACCATCTATGAGAATTTTTCCCCTATTTGGTGAATAGTACCTAGGAATTAAATCAATCAGGGTCGTTTTGCCCACGCCAGACTCTCCCATTAGGGCCACCACTTCGCCCGGTTTAATCTTAAAACTAATGCCATTTAGGACCTTACCTTTGCTATGCTTATACGCAAAAGAAACATCCTGGAACTCAATCTCTCCCTGAATTTTCTTGAAGCTAACAGCGTTCTTCGGTTCGTAGTCTTCGGGCCTTGTGGATAGAAGTTTCTCTCCGTTCTCAATGGCTACTATACCGCCTTGGATAACCTGCCAATAGTTACCAATTCGCACAAAGGGGCCGAAAACCATAGCAGCATAACCATTGAGAGCCATCAGACCACCGATTGTTAGGTCACCCTGCTGGATAAAGTATGCCGATAGTACGAAAACACCCATGCGAGTAATGGTTATCAAGATACTCTGGTAGAAAGATATCCCTCCCCAAATTTTCTCAACATTAAACCATGTTTTAGATACTCTATTAATGAACTGATCCCATACACGCTCACTTTCGTAACTCTCGGCCACCGCCTGCTTCACGGGCTGAATGTTAGCCAGGCTGTCATAGGCATAGCCGTAGGCGCGACTCCAGGCCCGTTCTCCTCTTCGTTGTAACTTCACTATAGGAGGCACAATTTTGGCTAAGGCTAGCACATAGAGAATCACGCCAACCAAGATCAACCCCGCCAAAATGGGGTTGATAAAAAAAGCAACGGTGAAGCCAACAATCACGCTAAGGACCTGTGGTGTTACATTCAACACCACTTGTTCTACTATCTGTGTTAGGGAGTTCCGAGCACGGGATATTTTGTTCCACAGCGATCCTATCTTCTGCTCTTTGTATAGGCTAAGAGGCATAAGAATTAATCTTGCAATCGACTCAGCAGCATATTCCGAAGCCAGGTAGGTACCGATACGCCTGGCCCTTATGTCATTACTCCATTCCACAACGTTAGCAATCACCTGGGCGACACCACCAACGATTAACAAGGCTTCCCACAAAGGCAAGCGCAGACCAGCGTAGCTGAACCACTCATTACCCAAGATAGCGTCGAAGAAAGCTCCGAAGATTAGCGGGATAAAACCGTTAGTGACTGCCGAGATAACACCCAAGATTGAATAAATAACAATATCTCGCTTGTAGCGGATTATGTATCCAAAGACTATAGACCATCCCTTGCCGGACTTTTTACGTTTGGACATATGGTTATCTTACGACTTAATTATCCCCCATACCAAAAAAGGTATCCGTCTTGAAGATTATCTTATACAGATTCTCTATAAAATCACCTCCCGCATACCCTGCCACAAAAGCGAGCGCCGGACCAAACTCCCTTCCCAAAACCGTTATGTCCAACCCCTTTACGGCGGCTACCACCATCGTTCCAATAGCGCCGGAGATAAAGGCCATAGCAAAGAAGTATGGAAGTTCAAACTTAGCCTCTTTGTAGGCAAATTGATGTTTAACAAAACCGACCAGCCCCCTCACTACTCCACCGGCAAACCCCGCCACAAGAATTGATGTAAACATGGGTTGATTATACCAAATCTCCACTTCTTATTTATAAAAACACCTTCGGCAAACTGGTTTGTAGATATAGGTTCCGTCCTGTGGGATGACATCAGGCAGACTTTTTCTGTCTGTGGGCTCCCCGTTACTTTTCGAAACTTTCGTAAACCGAGCGTCAATTGCGTCGCACTCCTCACATACGGCTTTTTCATAGCGAACATCAGGTACCAACTCTAGTAGACGTTTAACTGTCTTTGAAAGAGAACCGTTGCCCAGCATATCAACCGAAGAGGCCACCACTATCTTCCCAGAGAAAAGCCAGTCTTTGATAGTATTGAAACTGTCTTCTGGATCAAACATCAACATTTCGTCCCCCCCCACAACGTCTACCTCCTCCATATTTACCTGTTTAGCTAAATCGCTCAGTTTCTCCACCTTCAAGGCCTTTCTGGAAAGACCAATCCTCGACTCCACGTCGTCTTCCCTCACGTTAGCCGTAGAGTGAACTGTCATGACTTTCTTGTGAGCATGCTCGTACCGATCAAGCTCCGCGATCAAAGCGATAGACTTGCCACTCGCCATCGGCCCCAAGATTAAAGTAAAATCCCCTCTCATGTCTTACCCAGTATACAGAGAAGTCTCTCTTTCCTCATGTGGAGGAAATAAAAACTCTTTTTAGCTATTCTCTCTCGCTGTCTTTAAAGTCTTAGCCCACCAGATTAGTTGATCCAACATCATCTCAGCGCTTTTCACCTTGTCATCGAATACTCCTGGTTTGAGATCTCCTTTTTCATCCACTAGATTCCAGGGGTCAAAAATGTGAACACTATTTCTAACTGGAGCCATTTGTAGTTCAATAGCCACCTCACGAAGCTGTTGTATTGCCCTAGCACCACCCGTACCACCGTAACTCACAAAACAGATCG
>Ga0075649_110_pt1 | contig 15846 bp, 17 predicted proteins | sample RifGroA1_FD_68394 | JGI IMG/M metagenome (GOLD analysis project Ga0075649, IMG submission 68394) | Microgenomates bacterium GW2011_GWA1_45_10 | reverse complement strand
TCGTCTACTACAACGGGAAACGGTTGCACCTGGGCATCGATCTTGTTCCTCCGCTTCAAAAAATCGTCGAAGGTATTCCAAGCTATTGACCAGAGAACGTTATTAATACATCCCTGGGGCTGTCGCACTCTACCCCCGACCTAAGAACCCAACTCAGATATACTAAAGATAGTTAAAGAACCTTGTCTGGGTCTCATTGGGATGGGCACCAGACAGATGAGGCCAGCCAAGTCGTGCTAGCACGAGATCTATAGCCTCTTCGTGCGCTCGAGAAGTATTGCCCTCAACCTTATCGAATCCTTTGCGAAATCGTATCAATATGATACGATTATAGGCATAGATTGATACGATTATGCCTAGAGCAAGCCAAATCCAACAGAAAATCATAGACATCCTTCTTGAAGAAGGAGCGCTATCATCCTCCGATATTCATGCCGCACTTAAACGGAGGGGCGAAGACAGATCTCTTGTGACCATTAAACGTAACCTGTCTGGAATAGTGAAGGAGGGAGTTGCTATAGTCTCGGGTGCGGGGCCTGCTACCTCCTATACAATTTCACCTATCGGCCGTTTGTTCGCTGACGTTGACGCCAAGCAGTATGTGGCTACAGAGCCGGATAAGAGGTACGGGCTTACTCGATATAATTTCGAACTTATTCCCGCTATGCCGAATAGCCTTCTTTCTGATAGAGAAATTGAAACCCTTGAAAAGGCAACTGTTGAATACCATAAACGTACGTTAGATCTACCCCCAGCCATTCAAAAGAAAGAACTTGAGCGATTAGTAATTGAACTCTCATGGAAATCATCCAAGATAGAGGGCAATACGTACACACTGCTTGATACAGAAAAGTTGATACTAGAAGGGAAAGAGGCTTCTGGTCACCCAAAAAGTGAGGCGACGATGATACTAAATCACAAAGATGCCTTTACGTTTGTGCACCAGCATACGAAGGAGTTCCAAAATCTCACACGAGATAACTTAGAAGAGGTGCACAGGGTTCTCGTAAGGGATCTAGGAGTCAGATTTGGCTTACGTTCCAAACCAGTTGGCGTACTAGGCTCCATATATCAACCGCTCGATAACGCCTACCAAATAGGTGAAGCTGTGGATAATCTCTCAGACGCCGTATCACATATGCAGACACCCTATGAGAAAGCGCTTATTGCACTTCTTGGTATAAGTTACATTCAACCCTTCGAAGATGGCAACAAGCGCACTGCACGTCTTATGGCGAATGCCATACTTCTTGCGCACAATAGAGCACCGCTCTCATACCGCAGTGTTGATGAGGAAGAATACCGTGCCACCTTACTGGTATTCTACGAGTTAAATTCTTTGATGGCATTTAAGCGAATATTCGTTTCGCAGTACGACTTTGCGGCAAGAAATTACGCAGCTAGATAGTTGTTAGCCAGTCGGTTCGAATCCTAGACCCCCAGTCAAATGGTATATAATTCTGGATCTGCTCTAAGACATCTATGGCGACCTCTGCTAATTATTAATAGTCAAAAGAGGCCACCTTCTTATGGTACAATGGAAGTATGAAGAAATTTCTCATTGTATTTTTTGTAATTCTTGGGGTTATATTCCTAGTCGGCGCACTAATAGGTATCGGCTTTTTCATTGCTAACATGAATAGTCCCAAGACAAATTCCGGAAACACTAGTGACACAGATGTTCAGGCCGATGGTGGTTTCTCCTTGTCTGACGCTCAGAAAAGCGCTCTTCAAGCATTCGGTATTGATATATCAACGATACCTTCATATATCACCCCTGAGCAGGAAGCGTGTTTTACCCTTGCATTAGGGGCAGATCGTGTCGCTGAGATTAAGGCAGGCGCAGTGCCAAATGCGATAGATTTTTTCAAGGCAAAGTCCTGCATATAATAAGCACAAGCCATTTTATTATTAAGTTGCTGGATAAGACCCCAAAAGAAAGGTCGTAAAGATTAGTTAAACATAACAATATGAACATTTTAGTATGGATTGTATTCGGTGGATTAGTTGGTTGGGTAGCGTCTTTGGTTATGAAGACCGATGCCCAACAGGGGATATTGATGAACGTTATAGTCGGCATGGTGGGTGCATTCATGGGTGGTTGGCTAATGAACACTGTCGGAGGGGGCGGAGTAGGGGGATTTAATCTATACAGCTTCCTTGTAGCCCTACTTGGAGCATGTGTGTTTATCGCTATCCTGAAAATGGTGCGACGTTAAGGGGTCTATCTCTGGGAGTAGTTTTTTGATCGGATAGAATTTCGTTTATATCTTTCATTACCTTGTCTGTATTCTGGTTAGCGTCTATGGAGTGATAGTCTATGTTGTATTCGTTAAAGAGAGATAGAATATTGTTTTTGATATTCTGGTAGAAGATGAATTGATCTTCCTCTATGCCTAAAGGTACTGGCTTATTAGCTCTTTCTCTAAATGTTTCCTCGCTTATGTCCAAGAAAAAGAAGAGGGGATTGTATTTGAGAAACTGTTTTTTTAATAAGGCTTTGTATTCACTAGCAACCGATGGAGTTCTAATCTCCGCATAAGCGATATTGCCGATATGCCACGTCTCTACAACTGCCGCCTTGATTCCTTGAGATAAAAAAGAGTCATCTCTTTCTAATTCTCTTTTCATTATCTCCCGGTCAAACCACTCAACGGTTTTTGGGGAACTGAAATCAACTTTTTGGATGAGTTCGTTTCCTATTTCCGGGTAATACGGTAGGCCCAGTAGGTGGAGTTTTTCTCCAATGGTGGTTTTCCCCGAAGTGTGGATTCCGAGTAGGCAGATTATTGTAGGTTCTCCTGTATTTAACATAAATCTGGGTGAATCATACACGATTCTGGGTGTTGGCAAAACGGCCCCCTTACAATCTATACGGGCTATACGGGGGTTATCGCTTTCTGGGGGTAGGTTAGAAACTACTTAAACCACTTGGGTTAGTGAGTAGCCCATTGTAGATAGCAAGGTAACTTTGCAGGTAGTGGAAGGTTAACCATATGGTGACTACACTAGAGACAATAGTGAGAGTAATTGCGACTATGCCTACCATCTTTGCCTCCTGACTTTTCTGCCCTAGATACTTTATCCCAGGCCAAAGCCCCAAGGGCGGTAAAAAAATACTTAGAGCGTAGATTCCAATCTGCGTTATCAGAGGGATCTTAATAAGCTTGGCTTTTAGCTCTTTACCGCAGTTAGGACAAAAGTACCATTCTGGGGAGGTGGGTTGATGGCATATCGGACATGTAGAAACCATATTATCCATGTATTACATTTTAACATTATCTAGATTGAATGCCTCCAAACCATTCGGGGTGTTGTGCTTTGACTTCGCAAGTTAATCTTTTGCGAATTTGATTTATAATAAAGACATGAAAGGTTATGTTGAGAACATAGAGAAACTTTCTTTAGAAAACGAGAATTTTAGGCAGGTCTTGTATACTGCCAAAAACAGCCAGCTTGTGGTTATGAGCCTAAAGCCACAGGAAGATATAGGGGAGGAGATCCATCAGCTAGATCAATTTATAAGATGCGAGTCGGGGCAGGGGATAGCTGTTCTAGATGACGTTAAGCACGAAATTAGTGATGGATTTGTGGTTGTGGTCCCGGCGGGCACCAAACACAACATAGTAAATACGTCTTTGGATAAACCGCTTAAACTCTACACGTTGTATTCCCCACCGAATCATCGGGATGGAGTAGTGCGTCAAACCAAGGAACAAGCCGAATCTAGCGAGGAGCATTTCGACGGCAAAACCACGGAATAACTAGGGGATTATATAGTTAAAGCTGCGATTATAGCCTCACTATGGGCATTGTTATGGTGTATACTAGGCCGGCTTAGGTAAGCGCTGAAATATGAGAAATCTCCGCAACATTGCCATTATTGCGCACGTTGACCACGGGAAAACAACCTTGGTTGATTTTCTGTTAAAACAATCACATACATTCCGAGAAAATTCCCTGGAGTTCCAAAAAGAGTTAATTCTTGATTCAAACGAGCTGGAGAGAGAGCGGGGGATCACAATTCTCGCGAAAAATACTGCTGTTGAGTACAAGGGGATCAAGATCAACATTATCGATACTCCCGGGCACGCCGATTTCGGAGGAGAAGTGGAGCGCACTTTGCATATGGCAGATGGGTGTTTGCTTTTGGTAGATGCGCAAGAAGGGCCAATGCCCCAGACTCGGTTTGTACTCGAAAAAGCTCTTGAGTTAAATCTGAAAGTAATAGTAGTTATTAACAAAATTGATAAGCGCGATAGACGAGTCCCAGAGGTACTTGAGGAGATCAATGCGTTGTTTCTGGAATTAGCCCATGAAGATCATCACCTCGATTTTGAGATTCTCTACGCAGTAGGGCGTGAGGGGAAAGCTTTTGTTTCTCTCCCGGACGGGGGACCAGATGCGGTGCCGCCCGGGACACTCGAACCACTATTTGAAACCATTATTTCATTTGTTAACGCGCCAAGAGATTCTTCCGAGGGTACTTTCCAAATGCTGGTAACAGCCCTCGATTACGACGACTACAAAGGGAAGTATGCGATTGGGCGCATTCATCGAGGCATAGCTAAGCCCAATCTCTCAGTAGTTGCGATCGACAAAGAGGGCAAGAAGACAAGTGGCCGTATTGAAAAAGTATATGTGTCCCAGGGTCTTGAGCGCGTGGAGGTAAAAGAGGCTGAAGCGGGGGATATCGTTGCCCTAACAGGAGTTCCAGAGGCCCATATCAATACAACGATTGCCGATTCCAGCAATCCGGAATCCTTGCCCCTTATCGCCATAAACGAACCGACGCTCAAGATCCTTATCGGCCCCAACACCTCTCCTTTCATGAGCCAGGATGGAAAGTTTCTTACATCCCGTCAGATCGAGGAGCGTATTGAGAAAGAACTTGAGACAAATGTCAGTTTACGGATGGCCAAACAGGGAGCGGGTAAGTTCTTGCTTTCCGGAAGGGGAGAGCTGCACCTCTCGGTACTTTTGGAAACCATGATCCGCGAGGGATTTGAATTAGAAGTGTCAAAACCGGAGGTGATCACCAAAATAGAGAACGGAGTTGAGGTGGAGCCAGTCGAGGAGGTGGTTATTGATACATCGGAGGAATACCGCGGGGTGATTACCGCGGAGCTTGCAAAACGTAAGGCGGATTTAAAAAATATTTTGCTGCACGCAGGTGGGGTGAGGTTTATTTACGAGATGCCGACAAAAACTCTTCTAGGATTACGTAATTTGCTTTTGAGGAAAACACGCGGGTCATTCGTTTTGAATTCAACATTCCTTCATTTTGCGCCAACGAAAGATACACCGACGAGAGTGCGTAACGGAGTTTTGATCGCTTCAGAGTCTGGCCAGGCTGTTGCCTTTGGCCTGGAAGTAGCTCAGGGAAGGGGCACCACATTCATCGCTCCTGGTACGCAGGTATATGAAGGAATGATCGTCGGCGAGAACTCCAGAGAGGAGAATATAGAGATAAACGTGTGTAAGGGTAAGCAGCTCTCGAATATGAGATCTTCCGGAACAGACAAGATGATTTCCCTGGAGCCTCCCTTATTAATGACGCTTGAGGAGGCGTTGGAATATATAGAAGATGACGAGCTTTTGGAGATTACCTCAAAGAATCTTCGGCTTCGCAAGAAGGCGCTGACTAAAGCGGGGCGGGTCTTGGAGAAAAGAAAGAATAATTAACCTAAATATCCATCCGAAATAGGTCGGGGATATATGTGTTGATAAATAGGCCTTTACTAATATACCCCATAGGGGTATATTCTATTTATGCAAGCACAACATAGGAAGTCAGTACATAACCGCTTGAAGCGGCTAGAGGGGCAAATAAGGGGATTGCAGAAAATGGTCGATGAGGACAAATACTGCGTTGATATCATAAATCAGTCTTCTGCGGTGAGAAGCGCTCTCTCTTCCGTGGAGGATCTACTTCTAGAAAACCACCTTTCAGAGCATGTAATTTCGCAGATGAAAGGCAATCAGGAGAAAAAAGCTACCGCTGAGATAGTCGAGATCTTTAAGCGGGCCAAAAGAAAGTAATGAACCAAGAAAACTATGTTTAACCTTTTTAAACAGCGCTGTCCAGTTTGTAAAATGGAGCTTGAAAAAGACAAACACTACGTTGAGGAATCCGGTAAAAAGTTGTGTTCAGAAAACTGTAGGGAAGAATACCGAAAACAATTGGCTGATGGGCAATCAAGATCTTCTCGCGGTACCCCTTGTCATTGAAAGGTCGAGAAAACACAGATATTGAATCTTTAACACTTTATGAAACAAGACTTGGGCAAAGTAGACAGGATTTTACGGTTTGCACTAGCAGTATGGTGGCTTAGTCCACTGGCTCCGCAATTTTCCGTTGAATGGGCAAATCTGTTAGTCGTTGCGGTGGCTTGGATTGCACTTGCGGAAAGTTTTCTAGGTTGGTGCTGGCTTCACCGTTTGTTCGGTATAGATAACAAAAATCAATAGTAAAAGGGGAAAAAGTCGATAGTTAATAAAAAGATCATGAACGAGAAAAACAATGCATCCGCAATTATTATGATGGCAGTAACTGTTGCGGTAGTGGGTGTTTTGGTTTGGGGCGCCAGTCAGGATAGGGACAATAAGTTGACGGCAACTAAAACTGCGGCTGTAGATATGCACGGTAATCCATTAGGTACGGACGTTTCTACTACGTCACTTAACGAATTAGTTGGTAAGCCAGCCCCAGATTTCGCTTTAGCCGATGGAAATGGAAAAGTATATTCCTTAAGTGAATTGCGAGGGAGGAACGTTGTGATGTTCTTCAACGAAGGATTAATGTGTTACCCATCGTGCTGGGATCAAATCGTCACATTTGTGAGGGACGACCGATTAAACCAGGAAGATACGATTGTGCTCTCGGTAGTTGTGGATTCACCGGAAGAATGGCAGGAAGCGATTCGGCAGATGCCAGAACTAGCAGAAGCGGTAGTGGTATTTGATGACGACACAGAGGTATCTAAGCAATTTGGTATGCTTACAACCGAATCTTCAATGCATAAGGGATTATTTCCAGGACACAGCTATGTGGTAATCGACAAAGAGGGGATTATCCGCTATGTACTCGATGATCCCAGCATGCGTATCAACAACGATAAATTAGTCGCGGAGCTTAGTAAATTAACTTGAGGTTAAAGGAAGCAAACAGCTTATGTCTGATAAGGCTTTCCTAAGGTCAAGTATTTATGGAGCACGTAATCTAACCTCATGAGTAAACATAATGATTACAACCCGCAGGAAATAACATACACCTGCCCCATGCATCCAGAGGTACGAAAAACTGCACCCGGTAAATGTCCGGGCTGCGGTATGGATTTAATTTCTCAAAAGAGATCCAGCAATATCGATACCGCTCATGATATGCAGAAAATGAGTCACATGGATCACGAAGCGGCGATGACTAGCCCTCAGATAGCCAAAGTTATGGAAGCGGATATGCGCCGCAGGTTCTGGGTTGCATTTTTACTTTCCATCCCCATTTTTCTTTATTCACCGGTTGGTGAGGCAGTTCTTAGAATTACTTTGCCAAGCCCAATCCCAACTAATTGGCTTTTGCTCATTCTTACCACCCCTATCGTCTTCTGGTCCGGTTCGATCTTCATTACCGGCACCTATTACTCCCTGAAGGCTAAAAAACTGAATATGGCTGTCCTAATCGCCACGGGAGTACTCGCTGCCTATCTGTTTAGTATTTTGCTCACATTTATTGGATCTACGGAAACTTTTTACGAGGCGGCAGCGCTTTTGGTCACGTTCGTATTATTCGGTCACTGGATGGAGATGAAATCACGGAAGGGTACCTCGGAATCACTCCGTGCATTGTTTGACCTAGTGCCGCCGAGGGCGACTGTTATCCGTAACGGCCAAGAAGTTAGTGTCCTGAGTGCCGAGATTATAAAAGGCGATGTTGTTATCGTTAAACCGGGAGATAAGGTCCCGGTGGACGGCGAAGTGGTGGAGGGCGAAAGCACGATTGATGAATCCTTAATCACGGGCGAATCAATCCCTGTTACCAAAACTGTCGGTAATCTAGTTATTGGCGGGGCGGTAAATGTAACCGGACTGCTCAAATTCAAAGCGACAAAAGTCGGTTCAGAAACGGTATTGGCACAGATCATCAAGATGGTTGAGACCGCCCAGAATTCCAAAGCTCCCGGCCAGAGAATCGCAGACAGATGGGCGGGGAGATTGGTAATTGTCGCTATTAGCTCCGGACTTGTTACGTTTCTAAGTTGGTACTTTTTTGGGAAAGCATCACTGCTTATTGCGTTGACTTTTGCAATCTCCGCTGTAGTGATCGCCTGTCCGGATGCGCTTGGCCTGGCAACCCCAACAGCCGTCGCGGTCGGGACAGGTATCGGTGCAAAAAATAACGTTCTTATTAAAGATGCGGCTACCCTTGAAAACACTTCCCGAATAAATGCCATCATCCTTGATAAAACCGGTACGTTGACTGAAGGTAAGCCTAAAGTGACTGACGTGATTGCCTTTAACGGGTTTACCTCTGAGACGGTGTTGCAATACGAAGCCACTATTGAAGCGGCTTCGAACCATCCAATTGCAAAAGCAATCATTGATGAGGCAGAAAATAGAGGAATTAAATCCCTATCTTTGCAAAGCTTTACATCGGTTGCTGGCCACGGCCTCAAGGGAGTCATTGACGAGAAGAATATCCTTGCCGGGAAAGAGAAATTATTGGAGAACAACGGAGTAGATATTGAAAAAGAACATGAAGCAATTGATAAACTATCTTCGCAGGGGAAAACACTAAGTTTGCTTGCGGTTGATGGTGTATTGGCCGGCGTTGTGGCCGTGGCGGATACAATTAAGCCCAATTCCCAAAAAACCGTTAAGGAGCTTAAAAGACTCGGGGTTGAGGTGGTAATGATCACTGGTGATCATCCGAAAGTAGCTGAGGCGGTTGGCAAGGAATTGGACATAGACCGGCTATTTGCTGAAGTGGTGCCAGAGGACAAAGCAAGTTACGTCAAGAAGCTTCAAGATGAAGGGAAGTTTGTGGCTATGGTTGGTGACGGGATTAATGATGCACCGGCGTTGGCTCAGGCCGATATAGGTATCGCCATTGGTGCGGGAACAGACGTCGCGATCGAGACTGGCAATATCGTGCTCATGAAGTCAGACCCTTACGATATTGTTGCGGCTATACGTTTATCCAAGGCGACTGTCGTAAAAATGAAACAAAATCTTTTCTGGGCTGCGATCTACAATCTTTTAGCCATTCCAGTAGCAGCCGGGGTATTTTATCCTTCGTTTGGATTATTGCTCCGTCCAGAAGTTTCTGCTTTACTTATGTCAGCATCGTCAATTATTGTTGCGACTAATGCAGTATCGCTTAAACGCGTCGAGTCGAAACTAAAAAACTAAAAACATGAAAAATAACAAGGCAATTATTATCGGTTTGGTCATTGTGGGTATCGCGGTAGCGGCTTTTTGGGCATCTAGTGGCAATGATACCCAGAAATCAGTGGTGAACGAGTTGTTGGGAGGAGAAAAGGTAGTTGTGTACAAGAGTCCTACTTGCGGCTGTTGCGAAGCCTATTCTTCCTACCTCAAGAGCGAAGGCATAACGGTTGATGTACAAAATGTTGCCGACCTCAACGTAATTAAGGAAAGATTTAATATACCCCTGAATCTTCAGAGTTGTCACACCATGGAAGTAGGGGGGTATGTTGTAGAGGGGCATGTCCCCCTAGAAGTTGTAGAAAAACTACTTGCGGAAAAACCCCAGATACAAGGAGTGGCTCTTCCAGGAATGCCCTCTGGTTCGCCAGGCATGCCGGGACTAAAGACAGCTCCGTTTGCGATCTATACTCTTGGCGGAGCAGAGGGAGAAATTTACATGACTATTTAAGAAACTATGAAGAAAATACTGTTTTATTTTGTGGCGATCCTTGTTCTAGTTGTTCCCAAAACCGCCTCTGCTCATTGTCCGCTTTGTGTGGCGGGTGCCGGAGCTTTGGCTGTATTAGCAACATCCCTGGGGGTATCCTCGGTGGTGGTGGGCATCCTTATAGGTGCTTTTGCGTTAGCCCTTGGCCTTTGGTTGGCGCCTCTCGTTAAAAAACGATATATCCCGTACCAAAAACAGATACTGACGCTATTGATAGCTGTGACTACCATCATCCCAGTCATGCCTTTTATCAAAGATTATGGACCTCTCTATATATCTCTTGGGGGAAAGTATGGAACCCCATGGCACAATACCTACACAATAGATTTGTTTCTCTTCGGCAGTGTGGTGGGAGCCCTCTTGATGCTGATGGCGCCTTCGGTTAGTAAACTGGTGACCAAAGTAAGGAAGCATCAGATGCCCTATCAGGGAGTTGCCATTACGCTCTTGCTGTTAGTGATCGCCTCCGGGATTGCCCAAATAATCCAATGGTAGCGTTCTCAAATATCCTCATAGCCCTCACGGTATTATTTGTTTTTTATATCGTTTTGAGATTTGTCTTGAAATTGAAGGTATGTGCCCTGTGCGCTTCTGTTTCTACGACTTGGTTAGGTCTTCTAGTCATGAAACTATTTGGTTTTGAAATAGATCCTTTGATTATGGGTATCCTGATGGGAGGAAGCGCGGTTGGCATAATGTACCTTCTAGAGAAAAAAATGTCTGAAAAGTATAGTATTTTGAAATTTCCCTTTTTGCTGACACTGTTTACTCTTACATATATTGTGCTTACGGATTTCGGGGAGGGACTCCTAATCTATCTAATTATCTTATTTTTGTGGGTTGTTTTCTTGACCGTATTCTTGATGGGAGAAAACGTGGAGGTATTCAAGAAAATCGGCAAAAAACTTATAGAATGTTGCAAAAATTGGTAGCTTACATGAGAGTTTGGTTATTCTCGCCCGGAACAATACAATGAATCACATGAACAAAGATATTATGGGAGTGCCGATCTGGCAGTGGGGAGTAGTCGTGCTTGTGGCAACAACCCTTTTGGGGTTTGGCGCTGTAGGACAGATACCAAAGGACAAAGTTGCGGTGGGTGAAGAGAATCTGGAGGAAACTGTTATGCCTAAAGACGGCTTTACGATACCTGTGGTGTGGGGTGACTTAGGAAAACAACTGGTAGAAGTTGGTGTGATCGATGCAGCCAAGTTCGAGAGCATCTACGCTTCTCAGGGGGGCCTGAGTGCTCCGGAGAAAGAACTGCTCTCCGGCAATACGCCAGGGCAGCTTGTGATGGACCAAAGCAATGCGCACGTTTTACTGAATCTCTTGTGGGCTTTCGGTTTAGCTAACGAGAATCCGGTTTTAACTGAAGGACCAATGAGTGACCCTGCCTATGGCGGTGCTGGTGGATTCGCTTCAACTGGAGGTTGGACTATTTCGAAGGGAGATGCAATGGAGTACTACAGCAAATACCCGCTTGTCGTCCTTTCTCCAGAACAGCAAGCATTAGTTGAAAATGTATCTAAGGGTATCTACCGACCGTGTTGTGGAAACTCAACCTATTTCCCGGATTGCAATCACGGTATGGCTATGTTGGGTCTTCTAGAGCTTATGGCATCTCAGGGAGCTAATGAAAGCGAGATGTACGAGGCGGCCTTGCAAGTAAATTCATATTGGTTTCCCGATACCTATTTGACCCTAGCCAGCTATTTCTCTAACAAAGGGATTCCATGGGATAAAGTTGATCCAAAGTTGGTTTTGGGGTCTGACTACTCAAGCGCTAGCGGGTTTAATAGAGTGCTTACTGAGATAGAACCGGTAAGCGCCAGCGGGGGTGGTTCTTGCGGCGTTCAATAAAAGGCCGAAAAATTTACACAGTAATGAAAAAGATCAATGAACTCGCCTTGGCTAATGCAGTAGGCATAGTCTCGGCTCTTGCAATGTTGTTGCTGACAGGCTTTGGCGGAATGGGGTTTTACGCTGGTGCGATGCGCAACATGATGCAATGGCACATGTTCTACGGACCAAGTTTTACCGGCGTATTGGGAGGCATGATAGAAACATTTGTTATTGGTTTCGTCTTTGCCTACGCAGTAGCTTGGTTTTATAACAAGCTGAATAAGGGGTAGGGGTTATACGCCGCTCATTTTTCTTAGCGACTTGACAGAAAAGGAAGGTGAGAGCACATTGGACTTAAATTACCACTAATGACCAGTAGTAAGAGATTATACGTTCTCTTACTGATCCTCTCTTTGACCAGTGTTTTTGCGGTTGGAGACGCTAGCGCCATTACTAGGGCTAACTCTGATTTTAGCGTTGATTTAGCTCAAAAGATTGATAAATCACAGTTATCTGATGTTGATAAAAAACTGAGTTCAGATATTTTTCAAAAACTAAACGAAAGACTACCATCTTCGTTGGGGCTAAATCAGCGTTCGGCGAAACCGGGTATAAAAAGTGACGAGGAAATATACGTCTATATTTATGTTAATCCCGACTTTTCGACCAAAGTTATTGATCAACTCAATTTAGATATTGTTAATAGGGATGAGCAAAATCATGTAGTATCTGCCCGTGTAAAATTAAGTGAGATCAAGAACGTAGCTTCGTTACTACAGGTCAGGCAAATACGTTCAGTTATACCTCCAGTCGTTAGAACGGGTTTAGTAGATACCGAAGGTGATAGCATACACCGGTCAGACGTCGTTAGGAATTTATTTTCGCAGGATGGAAGTGGTATAAAAGTGGGTGTTATCTCGGATGGTGTCGATGGCTTTAGCTCTTCACAATCTAGTGAGGATTTACCACCAGAAGTAATAGTGCTTAGTGACACCCAAGGGGGAGCTGAGGGGACAGCTATGCTTGAGATAATTCACGATATAGCTCCCGGGGCAACTTTATATTTTCACGATTACGGTGGTGATTTTATAGGATTTAATTCAGCCATAGATGATCTGGTTACAGCTGGGGTCAATGTGATAGTTGATGATATAGGGTTTTTTGATCAGCCATATTTTGAAGATGGCGAAATTGCTTCACACGTTACCTCGGTTTTAGCTAACAATGACATAATTTATGTTTCAGCAGCTGGGAATGATGCTATAAGGCACTACCAGGGGCATTTTTCAGATGATAGTTTAGGATATCACGATTTTGGAAACGGAGATGGTACTTATCTTTATGCTGATATACCTAGCGGTGGATGGATTAAGGTAATGCTTCAATGGAATGACGAATTCGATGGATCAAGTAATGACTATGACCTTATTCTGTTCGATTATCCTTCCTACGATATTATAGGAGGCAGTTATGGAGAGCAGAGTGGAAACGAAGACCCAATTGAGGGATTTATGTACATGAATTCTAGTGAAGATACTGTTACCAGAGCAATAGGTGTTGATAATTATGATGCTTTAGGTAACGAAACGCTAGAATTATTTATTTTTAACTACTCAGATGGTGTAACTATTCACCAGCAAAATATAACACCTATAGACTCTATATTCGGTCATCCTGCTGTTCCTGGGGTGATTGCGGTTGGTGCTATCGCGGCAAATGATCCAGAGAATGACACAATAGAGAGCTTCTCTTCTCAAGGCCCCGTTACAATAATAGGCGAAGCTCAAGAACGTCCCAAGCCGGATTTATCGGGTATAGATGGAGTGAGTGTAGCAGGTGCCGGTGGCTTCTTTACCCCATTTTCTGGCACAAGTGCGTCTGCTCCACACATTGCTGGCATTGCCGCTTTATTGTGGGCAGAGCAACCCTCGTTAACAGGAGATGAAATTAGAGATCAGCTATATGATACGGCTGTAGATTTGGGGGATAGTGGATTTGATAACATCTATGGTTATGGTCGCGCAGATGCACTCCTTGCGTTCCAAGCTATTTCAGATACAACTGCTCAATCATTTTCAGCGATATCATCGGATCTGATAGACAGAGGTATTTCTAACAACTTGAATGAGGTTACAGCTGATAACGTCGACAATTTTAGCGATTTATATTTTGAGAAAACAGGTTTCGGCAAGATTACTTTCTTGAAAAAGCTAGATTTGTCTGACCCAGAAACCATCTTTTTCTTACACAGCTTGGAATCAAAGCTTAATATGGATAGTGGAACCATAGGTCTGAATACCACCGATTCAGAGATGTTTGCTACTTCTGGTGCAAAGCTCCAAATGTACGGATTCCCAGACGTAGATTTGTCCGAATTAGTTTTCACCGTTACCGATAACGATGGCAACCCACTAACCGAGGATGATGTACAGGATTTAATTAGTAAGATTTCCTTAGAAGATTGTGTAGGCGAATCCGATTGTACGCTATCTTTTGAGGCAGAGCACTTTACTACGTTTAACGTTGACGTTGCGGAAGGAGCAGAAGAAGCGACCAGCAGTATTGATGTCGATTTTGTGGGTGCACAAGCCGATAAGACATTTGATGGTAGTGACAGCGGGCTGAGTGACCAGGGTACATTCAGTATCACTTTTGATGTAACCGCAGAGGGATCAGACATTTATCTTCCAGACACCGCATCGAATACCGATGTGATAGCAGGAACCACAGTAGGCGTTGGTTATGATGTAATCTCAGATGGTATCCAGGCGTCATCAACGTCCGAGCTGACTAGTCCTTCTGGAGCTGGTGCAGGTAGTAATTCCAATTTTGAAATAGAGGAGGGGAATACAGAGAGATTTACCTTAACTTCTGTTATTACTCCTGATAGTGGATCGGGGGGGAATTTCTTTAGTATCGCCCTAAATGGCATTCAATGGGGGACTGTTGACCAAGCAACTGGCACGATGGTGTATGACGAGAATCTGGATGAGTTTGAAACAAATGCCATCATTCTTAGTGGTGCCGAGCCAGAACCAGCAGATGGAGACTCAGATGGTATTCCCGATGCAGAAGACAACTGTCCGGTAGTATCCAATGTCGACCAAGCCGACGCTGATGGAGATGGGACAGGAGATACTTGTGATGACACTCCCAATGGGGAATCAGACACTGAAGCGCCGGTAATTGAAGAACATAACAACGTGGTTACCGAAGCGACTTCAAATGAGGGTGCTGTTGTGGATTTCACAGCTCCAAATGCCACTGATGATGTAGATGCGACGGAGCCCGCAGTTTGCGAGCCCGCTTCCGGTTCATTATTCCCAATTGGCACCACAGAAATAACTTGTAACAAAACAGACGTAGCTGGAAATGTAGCCATGCCTACATCCTTTAACGTTATAGTGCAAGACACTACGCCACCGGAGATTACGCTCAACGGTGATGCTGTGGTGGACCTCACGGTAGGTGAGCAATATAACGAAGAAGGTGCAACCGCCTCGGACGTAGTGGACGGTGATTTAACGGAAGAAATTGATACAGATAATAGTGAAGTTGACACCTCGCAACCTGGGTTTTACACAGTTACTTACAATGTTTCTGATTTTGCGGGCAACGACGCGGAAGAAGTGACTAGAACAGTTAATGTTTCTGATGCAGAAGCCCCGGTTATTGATAGTGCCTCTGACGTTACAGTAGAAGCGACCAGCACAGATGGAGCAGTTGTTACTTACGACGAAAGCGCGCTTACAGCAACAGACGATGTTGACGGATCTATTTCTGTAGATGAAGGATCGTGTGCTCCTGAATCCGGTTCCACATTTGCGCTTGGTACAACTGCTGTAGCGTGTTCGGCAACTGACTCTTCCGGCAACGAAGGCAACGGTGTAGCGTTCTTCGTAAATATTGAAGACACAACTGCGCCGGAGATTACGCTCATCGGTTCAACCCCTGTTGAACTAACCGTCGGCGATTCATATTCTGATGCCGGAGCGTCTGCTCTTGATACCGTGAATGGGGATATTACCGAAAGTATAGTGATAGGTGGTAATACAGTTGACACTTCA
>Ga0075649_105_pt1 | contig 21566 bp, 26 predicted proteins | sample RifGroA1_FD_68394 | JGI IMG/M metagenome (GOLD analysis project Ga0075649, IMG submission 68394) | Microgenomates bacterium GW2011_GWA1_45_10 | reverse complement strand
ATAGCCCTGACGACTAAACTTGGGAAGAATGTAAACCTTGTGATGAAAATCAGCCGGCATTAGTTAACCGACTGTCTCATATGTATCGCGACTTCTACATGATGGGCTATAAATAAAGAACATAATATGAACGGTTTCTCAGGCCATACGCGACTTACCCGCAAGCGGAACAAAGCTGTCGAAGTTCAGGCGGGAATTGCCAAAAGCCCATAAAGCGGCCATATTTTGCCAATTTTGCCTCTTGGTGCTAGGATACGAACATGTTCCGGAAGATAGAAGCGTCTGCTGAACAGTTGGCAAGAGCAATTAGCTTCCTTGACTTGGAATGGCAGGAAGCCAGTCCCGAACTACTATTGCGAGTCGCCGCGGCCGTTGGTTATTTGGCAGCTGAACCAGAACAAACAACCGTTCTTTATGAACAATTTAGATCGGCAGTTCATGAGTTTACCCGGAAACAGGGTCTCCCGATGTTTTCTGAAAAATCTTTTATTGGAACAAACACTTCTATCGCTGTTTTGGGTGAGGTTCACATCCCACTCCCTGAACCAGCCGAAAGAGCCAGCATAAATTTTCCACTGCTCCTTGCCAGTCTTTTAAAGATACCCCCAAGAGGTGGGGCAGAATGGCCTAAAGTATGTTTCGGTTCGGAGGACTCGGTAGCCGAAGACGGATTAAAATTAGTGGTTATTGACCACGTTTTAAAATTCCTTAGAGATAATCCCGATCAACGCACAGAGATAGGTTCAACTCTAATTATGGCTATCCTTGAAAATTTTCCTCAAACTCAAGACCAGATATCTGACAGCGTAAGACGCTGGCTTTTAGAACTGGACAAATTATTTTTCAAAAAGTCGCTTCATTAACAACCCTCGCCTCAATTTGAAACGATTTAATGCAAAATACTCCAGCTTCAACGGTTACTTTTATTTTCAAGAATGGTAGCCAAACTTCCTTTATAACCCTATAATACGGATCCATGATTGCAGAACGGGAAACCGATGCGGGTGCTATGACAAGCACTTCTGTTCGTTTGGTGGAAAGTATTAACCCTACCCAATCAATAACACTTGCTCAGTTAGCCACCCGCTTGGCCCAAACGGCTGGGAAAAACCGAGAGTGGGCTTATCGTTATCTAAACAGACTAAGAGGCATTCTATTTTCTAACAACTTAATAGAGGGTGGAGAAGGTGGTGCTACAGTAGCTTTCTTACATGACAGACTCCGTCAAGAGGTCGAATTGGCAGGCACTTTCGGTTGGACGAACATAAATTTCGGTCAAACATTGAGGCTTCTGACGGCAATTTCTGGTTGTCCAAGGGAAATTGTCAATAATTTAATTACAGAAGTTATTGCTGCACGCTACTCTCTGTTTATCGGTCGAGTCTTACAAGAACACCAAGGTGTAGATATACCACCTGTTATTCTCCAGGTAGTTCTTCCAATTTTAATTGAGGATGTGGCAACCCGTCTCAGAATTGCTCAAGGCATAAAAAAAGCTAGCGCAGGGATTGAGTCTGGTGGTCACCATCTTACCCCTTGTGAATACGCCGTCTTGTTCAGCGTCGCACAAGGAAAAAGTAACAGGGTGATCGCATGTGAATTAGGAATGGCTTATCGAACTGTAAGAAATCATTTAAGTAGTCTTTTTGCAAAATTCAGTAAAGACGATGATGAATTTTCAACGGTTAGAAATCGTATCGATTTGACGGTTATTGCCACTGGTGAAGGCATTGTGCCAAAGCCATCCCTTGATGACGATTTGACTGGCAAGTTATATTTAATTTATAGGCTGACGGAGCGAGAAAGGGTAATTTTTCGACGAGTGGGAGAAGGTTGTACTAATAAGGAAATTGCCAATGAATTTAGGATTAGCAGACAAACGGTCAAAAACCATGCCGCTTCGATAATGTCAAAACTGGACGCGGCTTCCCGCACCCAAGTGGCCACGCTTTATGACTTGGACCAAGCGAGAAAGGCTCCTGAAAAAGTTGCTCAAGATAAAAATGAGTTGATTCAAATCGAGGAAAGGCTAAGACAAATCTTTAACGAGATACCCGCTGAGGGACAAATTAGCCCAAGACGGCTTGCGCGATCTGTCGAGGTACTTCAAAAGGTCGTTGGGAGAGTCATCGCCTTGGGATTGAAAGAGGATACGGTGGAGAGTTTTACTATTCCCAGGTTTTTTCATTGGATGACTCGGTGGGAAGATATCAGATGCTTTTTAAATCAGCAAGGAGCGGATATACCCGCATTTGAAGACTGTATCCGCCGAATGGGAAAGATTGAGCAAGCCTTCTTTGAAACAGTTGCCGACAGAAAGCTGAGATTCCAAGAGGATACTCATTTTTCAAGTTTACCAATGCCCGCGAAATAGGCGAAGTTGTGGCAAATTATAGGCCTTTTTGGTAAGATACGGGCGCAATTATGTTGACGGGCGTAGAAGGAATCCCAAAAACCATAGAGGAAGGTCTTTGGGGAACTAATGGTCTGGCTGACTGGTTGATGATTAGACCTGATCAGGCGCTAGAAAGCTATGACAAAGAACGGGTACTGAAAACAGCTCCATCTTTGCAAAGTTTGACTGAAACTCTTTTTTATTTTTTTTCTAGAGAAGCTCGGCTCGACGGACTCCAACTTACAGTGTTACGCAATACTTCCCAACTTATGTTTTCCACAAATAATTTAATAATACCCACTTTTTATTCTGCGGCGGAGACAATGGGGGAAAGCGTAATAAGCTACTTACACGAATTGCCGGCGAGTTCAGGCGCAGTAACGGTATTGGATGAAGTCTTAAAATTAAAAGATCCGGGAGGTAAAGTAACCTGCATGCTTGCTTTTTATTGGGCTTGTGCAACTGTTGCGGCAAATGGACAAAAACTGGATTACGGCGGGAGCTTTTCAATGACTTACCGATCTTTGTTGGAAATGGTTGCCGTTTTTGAAAACGATAGGGTAATGGCAAGAGAATTACAGGGAGTTATCCATTCGGGCCCGTTCGCCCTCGAATTAGAAATGATCCTACGCGACTCGTTGCCCTCGTCCCAATTGCTCACCTTGATTCGAGAACGATACAACTTTCAAGTAGTCACCGCTTCTATCAAAGAATCAGGAGATCGAATTCCTTACTATGTTGTCATTCCCAGAACAGAATCTGCAGTTAAAGCTCTCGGTCAACTTGCGGGAACTGATAAATTAATAGCTAAACCGGATCAATTCTCCTTAGGGCAGTGGGCGGGTGGTTGCGTTGGAGAAACAATATTAGCTGTTCCCATAGGGTCAGACAACTATCGGTGGATTCTGGGGGCTGATGGTGCCATAAAAGGAATGACGAATGAGCCGATTTCTTCCGTCGATACATTGGACGGAGCTATTTTGAAAGCCGCTGCACAACGAGGTAGGTTACTACTGAGTTAGACTAAATAATCTAAAAAGTAGACAAATATAGCCACTTTTGTTAGGATACCCCAGGCTGCCTGAAAAGCCTATGTCTGATAAGATATTGCCAGTACTGATTGCCGGAGAAAGAGAACTATTTACAGCCGCCGGGGAAACTGGTCGGTTACAAGATAGAAGCCCCGAGGCTGCAAAGCTGATAAATGAATTTGAAAACTGGATTTTGCTTCTTAACTTCCATCTTAAAGCTCTACGGTCCAATGAGCCTGTTGATCAAAAGGACAGACTGTTAAACAATATCGCGGCATTAAGAGAAGCTTGGCTCATAGGAAAAGAATTTCCTCAGCTGGAGGCAATGCCAGAATCAAATTTTAGAGCCCAAGTCAATCTTCAGGTGGCTAATTTGAAAGAACTTCTTGCAAGAGGAATACTTACCATAAATTCACAAGGATGGTCTTTTGGCCAGCGCGGTTTAACCGATGATCAACTCGAAGCGGCTCTTTTATTGTGGTCAATTTCAAAGACAGTGGCTGATCAGCTAAAAATAAAAGCGACAACTCGGATCGGGTCATCGCTGATCGAGACGATCATCATCTCCAACTCTCCCTTGGCAAAGCTTTTTACTCCGTGGGTAAAAAAATCAGGAATATTTAGCCCCGTCCTGCAATCGGTCGTTGATGGTGTAGTTCCTCTGGAGGAAGGTAAAATATATCGCCAAACACCTAATTTTAGATTAGTCGCTCAAGAACCACTCGAAAATGACGGTCAGGGCAACAAGGGCCTTTGCCTTGTTTCACGAACCGAAGCAGGGAATCTTGCTATCGTCCGTAATGCTCAGTCATATCTGGGGGATTTAGGTTCAAGCTACGATGAAAGAGGAGGCCAAACATACATTGATTTTCCTCCGACCCCAGAAATTTACTTATGGCTAGTTGGAGATGGCCAGTGGCGGGGGACAACCGCACCAATTCGCTGTCTGGATACTACTGCAAAGGAAATAGGCAGCCTTCGGAGTTAAAAACTATAAAGGGCTGACCTAACCAAACCACGTCAAAAAAAGGAGACTCCATTACTGCCATAGAAGGATATAGTCATTTTATAATATGACAATAGAACAAATAATTGCGGCTGCTACTGCAAAAGAGAGACTTTTTCTAAAAGAAACATTCGGTTACCGGGATCGCCCCGACGAAACAGAACGGAGAAACACGGCATTCGTTGATGCCGTTGACGGATGGTTAGACACTTTTAAAATACTTCAGGGAGACCCTCCTGGGGGAACAGGGGATTTAAAAGGGACACTTTTGAGAAATAGTCATTTATTGCGTGTCCAACTTGAGGGTCAACCTCTTCCAACTTTCTCTGAACTTTCAGCAGAGGCTTTTTGGCACGGTCAGGGAATAGTCTTTGTCCTTTTAAAAAAGTTGGCGGAGGTAGGCCAATTGCAGGCGACTTCATGTGGCTGGAATTATCTTAACCACTCTATTACTACAGCGGAACTTGAGGCGTTTCTGTTACTTGGGACATACTCCGAAGCGGCGGCCTTTATACTGGCTCAAAGACCAGGGAACGGATCACGCGGACCTGAGTCTGATGAAATCATGCGAGCGATAGAGGAGATGGCCATGGTTAACTGGCAATTATCTTCTGATGCCCTAAGGGGCTGGGTTCTTAATTCAAGTGGCCATAGCACCCTATTAGTTAGAGCCCTTCAAGGGCAAGCAACCTGGGTATGCAGAGACGTCGTTCGTAATACCAAGCACTTTTTGGTAACCGATGGTTTGGTGTGGGCAGACGGACTTAAACCAACTCGGAGGGGATTTCACATACTTCCTCGGGACGACTATGCGCAGGCGATCTTAGAAGATGCTGTGGTTAGACATGAAGTTTTCGCAAGTCGCTACCATGTCGGTTTACCACCAAGCTTGAATCCATTTGCCGAAACTTCCGGGAGACCATTTCTGGGCCTAGCAACTGATAACTCTTTTGTATTTTTGGCACTTGTTGCCGATGGTATTTGTGACGGATTTAATGCGCCGATAAGAACTCTAAATCAAATGGTTGAACAAGCGGAAAGAAGGTGAACCGTCAAGGGTTTTGAGGTTGTGTTCGTTTGCTCCTTAAGTACGACTTCGGGTTTTTGAGCAATATCCCAAAGAATGTCAAAAATCTGCTTCTGCATTGTCGCAACTGCTTGATTATGAATTTCCACCCCAAAAACTTCACCCTCGTGCCAGTTGTAGATACTGACGATATCGTCATAAATGATTAAGTTGTGAGTAACATTTAATTTTCCTTTTGGTAAATACCTAAAGTCATAGTTTTTAAAAAGGGGAGAGTGCTGAACATACTCAAGGGTTTCGCTACTTAGGTACTTATCATCATCCGCCAAGATCTCCCGCGCCTTGATATTACGTATCATCCGCTCTTCTCGATATTTCTGAGCAAGTTTCTTACCAATAATATCCTCAAATGCCAGAAGGGTATAACCGACGATTTCTCCCTTGGCCATAAGTTCATTCCAGATTTGTTGTTCAATTCCTCTTCGGCCTTTATAAAAAAGCACTTCAGTACTAGGCTGTTGCCCAGAAGTTTGGTGAGTTAAGAGTGATTTAACTTCAGGAAAAAGGTTTTCGAGCGCCTTTGTCTTTTCCTTTTGCTGACTTATTAGAAATTCCAACCGACTCGGGTCAGCTATCCTGGTAAGCCTTTTCTTTTCTTGAACTACCTCCTCGACCAGTCCAAGTTTCTTTAGATTTTCTAGTATCCGATAAACGTTCGTCCGGGGGAGAGTTGTAGTTCTAGCGAGTTTGAGAGTTGAGCTAATACCATGATTGACCAACGCTCGATATACCGCCGATTCTTCGGGGGACAAACCGAGATTTATCAAAAACCCTTCGACCCGAGAACTAGAACCTAAGCTTGGCTCTTCTCTTTTATCTCTTAGCTTTAATCTTTGATTTTTGATAATGTCCACCATCTGGACAACAATTTTATACTTTGCCAATAAATTTGTAAAATGGATCTAAATATCGCATTGATATAAGCCTTGCCTAGTTGGCAATATCTGTCTAGTATCAGGACGGAATATCTAAGCTTTATTAGTGCTAGTATTAAATAATGAAGGATTCATACAAGGATATATTCGGTAACAAGACTAAGGTAATGGTTGTTATGGCTCATCCGGACGATGCCGAGATCGTCTGTGGTGGGACTGTGGCGAGGTTAATTGCCGAAGGCAAAAAAGTGCGGCTGGTTGTAACCACCGACGGAGCCAAGGGCATTGGCGATAAAGAGATTGATTTAGTTGAGTTTAAAAAGAGACGATTTGAGGATCAAGTCAGCGGTGGTGTTGCCTTGGGACTATTTAAAGATGAAATATTTAACTTAGGGTTGCCAGACGGGGAAGTGGAAAATACGGTTGAAAACATCGGTATGATTGCTTATCACATTCGAGAATTTAAACCGGAGATAATTATCACCCACAATCCACAGGACGTTTTAATTAAAGTCTATGGGCAGAATGAAGGGTGGGTAAATCACCGGGACCATTTAATAACCGGAATGATTACCTGTTTTGCTGCCTATCCCTATGCTCGAGATCATGCTTTCTTTCCAGAACAAGTAAAGCAGGGACTAAAAGGCCATACGGTAAAAGAGCTACTTTTTGCTGATAGTTACCAGAAGGAGGAAAAGATTTTCTTTGATATTGGCGGCTTTTTGAAGCAGAAAAAAGAGGGAATTAGCAAACATTTCTTACCGGAAGCCGCAGACGAATACATCGAGGAGAACAAAACCGAAAGCGGTTACTTTGAAGTTCTCGGGTTTTATAAGATTTACTAACGAAGCCAATCTCGGTGTGTAAGGCCTGTCGGCAGGCGGACTAAATATGAGCGAGATAACCATAAGAAAAGCGACAATTAAAGACGCCGAGAAATTAAGAGAATTAAGGCTGCGACTACTAAAACACTACCCCGATGTTTACGGAACTTCGTACCAGGCGCAAGTTAAACACGGGCTGGAAGAAACGGTCAAAGAGATTGAAAACTACAGTCGATTTGGATCAGCAATTTTTGTTGCCGCGGACAAGGATAAACTGGTGGGTATGTGTCGAATTGAGCCAACTGAGGATACTGAAGTTGCATATGCCGGTCGGATGGGCGTGCTCCCTGAATATTTAGGAAAAGGTGTAGGTAAGCTTCTTTTTGACCATCGACTAACTTGGGCAAGAGAATATGGATATAAAAAGTTGACGGCAATTGTTCGCAAGAAGAATACGAGAGCGGTAGCATTTTTAGCTAAACAAGGACTCAAGATTATTAGTGAGGGAAATTATCGAGGCGTACCCGAGTGGAATTTGGAAATGAAGATTGAAAGATAAATATGCCTGAAGCGCTCGATTTACAATTAAACGATCAAGACGTAGAAAACCTTTCCAGGCAGGCGATGGCTTGCCAAACAGCGATGCTCGATTTTTTTCACCAAGGTTTTGATTTTCGGGTTGCTAGACTTCCTCGCATGTGGGATCAGGCCAGATTGATGACCGAGGTACATCTTAACTTACTGCCTGAAGCCTCCACCTTAAATCCAATGCTTTCCGAAGCTCTTGGAAAAATATTGTCAACCGGTTGGATGACAATGAAAGAGGGAAAGCGTGATAAACCAAAATACTTTCCCCAGCCATGGGTCGGGACATATTCTGAAATTATTCTCAACACTGATGGTCTCATTCTTGCTCATATGCAAAATCTTGACGCGGCCATAAGATCAAATTTTCCCGATCTTACTGGGCCTGTTCTGGTAAAGGCAATCGAAGGATTGCATGTGCTCTTGGCGGTTCAAGAAGGAAGATTGCCACCCGTTGAGTCAATTAACGATTTACCTGCCAAGAAACATCTTGAAGCAGTTTTAGATCGTAGAATATTCGCCTGCTCGATAAATCGACTTATCATTCTGCCGAAAGCAATGGTTGGCAAGTTTCCTCAAGCAGCTGGAGGAATTTTTATCACTTCAAACGGCGCCAGATTCCACCCAGATTATGTTCGTCACACTCGTGATGTTGGTGCCGATATGCCGGTTGATACTTGGGAAAAAGGCGGAGCCGCAGATATGATAATGGCTGAGTACCTTAGTCTAGTTTTGGCCAACCCTGATGTAAAAGTTCCTCCAATAATTCAAGATCCTGATGCGGGAATTTATCTTCGCGGCACAAATTAATCCGGAGTTATTTGAGTAATTAGAAACTAAATAGTTACATACCGGGTTGGATTCAACAAGTCGATACGTTACTTGCAATTGTCTTCGTCCGAACCGCTATCACCTCCCCAAAAACTCGATTCGCTTGTTGCTAGAGATAAGAAGAGGGAGACCACTTTAAGTAATCACGGTTTGATTAAGACGAGTAATCTTTATTTGCTAATTTTTATCAGTTAGTCATTTTGGAATATACTAAAGTCTGTCATGACCCTGCTTGCTGAATTATTGATCACCGTTTTCTGGATTCTAGTAAATTCTGTTGTGCATTTTCGTCGAGAGAAAAAGGGTGACCTTGTTTCCTATGTGGTCATGGGTATTGAATCATTTGGACTAATACAGTTTAGCCTTTGGGCATTAAGCCTCTCGGTAAAAACCCTGAATTTTATGCTTCAGGGAGCAGTTGTTATTCCTGAGTATCTCCTGGTCCTGGTTCCTATTGTTATCGATGGCATAACCATTTCTTTGATTCAAAGGAAGACTGAGGGTCTTGAGAATGCTCGAAGATTTTTACATGCATTGGTTTTCTTTATTCTTTTATTGTCAGTTGTTGCCATACCGGCGGTTTTGTTTTGGATATTAGTGGTCATCGGGAATATCTTTGGTTGGAAGATTTTAGGATATTACTAATTATCCATCGCGGGAGGCCCGTGCAGGGGGAAGGCATTGACGGAGGATCTTCACAGATATTGGAATAGTTAAAGTGCTACAATACGGACGATTATGAGAAGTTCGCCCGAAATGCTGGCGCCCGATATTGTACAAAATAGTACAAATGCCGCGGAAGCTCTGCGGATGCTAAGATATGGCACCGCTGAGTACCAAATTGCCTACCTCTCCGAAGCCACCCAAAGAGCCTGGTCGGCATTGGCCGAGGGTGAGCCCTTCCCTGGGCTACAGACACAAGATATCTGGACGGCTCAGAGACTTAGGGCTTGTGGCCTCGGTGGTGTTGCGTCTATTGAAGAAACTGTCAGGGTCGGAATTGATGACGTCGTTTTTGACGGAGTTAAGGAAAGAGAGGCAATTGGTTATCCTTTTGGTCTTGCTACGGCTAGCGTGTTGGCGATGACGCTGGGACTGGTTGAGTGTCCATGGATGTTAAGCGGCCAGCAACTGGAAAGGAATCATGGTTGGGGAGAGATCACCGGTCAGACTTTTGCCATTCTTGCTCGCTCTGCTATCGAACAAACCGTAACGGCTCCAGATTCTTACAAGCTTCGGCAGTATTACACAGAAGCCATGATGTCGGGGATGTCTCAGGCTATGGAATTGTCGAGATTCGCCGATGCCGCTCACTGGTTTAGAAACGCCGCCGATGTGCACCTGGATCAAGATCGCTACGATTTTCGGTTATCAATTGATTTAGCCAACAGTCTTCTTTACGCGATTAAGTCGGTGGAAATAGCCCTAGCGGTTTTGCGAAACTTAGGGCGGGGAGAGACGGTTGGTATCAGAGGCATAGACATGGCTAATAATCTTAGTCGCCTCCCCGGATACCCTCATATCTGTGCCAGTAAGCGATTAGGGGATCTCCCTGAATTGGCGACAATTTTGACGAAGGTTAACTTAAAAGACATGGACGCCGTTGCAACTGGGTGGTGTGGAGACCTGTTCTTGGGCGGTAGCAGTAGTTTTCAACGGTCTACGGGCAGTTTTTATCATAACTCCGCCCGCCTAATGGCTTCTATTTATGCTGAAAAGCAGGGCATAGACGGGGTCAACAGTGACGACTTATTTGATGTAATGAGGGCGATCTTCTCTCTCAGGGAAAGTTTTATCACTGACGCTATCTTCACCGCCAGCAACCCGTCCTAGAATTTCAGCTTTGTCAGAAGATTAGGTAAATCTGAAGCTAGGCACTAGCCAGGAAAACGAGAGCCTCTTTAAAGCGTTCCTTTTCGTGGTTATGCTTGACAAGTTTGATCGCCTCCTCGGCGGTCACCCATTTGTATTGAGTGATGTTAAACTCGGATTTATCTGGGTTGGTGTGAACATTGGCTTTTTGAGTAAATGCCTGGGCGAGATAGTAGTGGACGGCAGTTGTAACCTTTTGATTTCCGGCGTCGTAGTAATAAGTATAAATAGAGGGGGATAATTCCCTTACGATCTTTACTCGAAGACCGGTTTCTTCAAATGTCTCTCGAAGAGCTGTCTTTCTTAGTTTCTCTCCTGTTTCGGCAGTCCCTTTTGGGAATGTCCAATCATTATGCGGGTGACTGCGGCGCAAAAGGAGGAAAAGAATTTCATTGGACTTTGGGCCTTTGTGGAAGACATAACACCCGGCGCTCGTTTGGAAAAAAGGTTGAGCTAAATATCTTCGAAGTTTTGTAAACACGGAAACATCGTAAAAGGGAAGCCTGAATGGGTCTAAGATAGGGTTGCTATATTTGGTCATCTTATTTTCAAGAATATCTTTCACGAGTTTATTATATGATAATTTTAGATAAGTGCTATAATAAGGCCGGATATGTCTTATATCGAACGGAACAAATTTGGGTTGATGGAGAATAGGGCGGGTTTGGACAGGAGTTTAAGGTATGTTCTTTTTGGTGATGCCGATGCTCAAGTTGCAGTATTGACTGGTACTGTTGATCAAGCAAGGGCGGCTCTTGCGAACAGAGACCCGTTTCCCGGATTGTCCACTCAGCCAATTTGGGCGGCTCAGCGAGTAGGGACTGACGGCTTTGGTGAAGCTCCTTCCTTAGATGCAGGTATAAATGTGCCGACTGATGATATCGTTTTTGAACCGGTGGATGTTAAACCTAAGGTTAGTTACCCAATTAACGTTGCGACGATGGCGGTTGTCGCTGTCAACCATGGCTTAGTTGAGCGTCCATGGAATCTGGGTGGTCAACAAAGTCAGGACAAGGAGAGCCTACCTGAGATTATCGGTAAAACTATGGCTCTTCTATACACCCAGGCGATAAGGGCTTCCGTGAAGACTCCATCGGAATATTTTTCTTCGTCTGCTGCGGCCGACGTGATTGCCTCGGGCCTTATCCAAGCACTTGAAATAACGGCGATGACCCATGATCAAAGAAGAGAACCCGAAACAGCAGGGAATTTTCGAGACACCGCTCGCTACTTACGGGTGACTCGAGGAGTCGAGCTGGACAGTGATGGTGGCTCCTTGCGCACGTCTATTGACTTGGCTCGCAGTCTACTTTGGGCTATAAATTCTGTTGAAATTTCCCTGGCCGTCATGCGTCAACTGGGTTGCGGTGAGGAAGTTTCGGTAAACCAATACCCACTTATTAGGGGTCTTCAATTTAATTTTGGGGAGCAATGGCAGCGAGTTACCCAAAGTGGCGCCCTGACCACCCTTCCGCCGCTGAGTGAAGTTTTAGCTGGAATCAAATCTGGTAAAGATTTAAAACCTTTAGGTGATATTTACTGGAGTGATGCGTTCATGGGAGTAAAAGGGATATTTGATCGGTCATTATCTGGTTTGGGCTATAATGCTACCAGATTACTTGCCGCGATATATGCTCAGCGGATTCAATCTGAGTGTGTGACCCAGAGAGATATATTTGATATTTTGCGAACAGTCAGTGCCGTTCGGGAGGTATTCGTAGAGGATTTAATATGCGATGGCAAACAACTATAGGTGTTGTATACTCACAAATTTTGTCGAAAATTTTTGAGTATAACGAATATAATCTGAAGTATATCTTTTGAACGATAAGTAGTAATATCGGCCATAATTACCAAAGTCAGACTCTGTTTTTGATATCATGGCACTAAAGGATTTAATTGAAAGGCAATATCAATCCTCACCGCGAGGCGGGGGATGGGGTGTTTCAATCGATGTTTCTCCTTCACGCTTAGAAGCACTGGACCAAGAGTGGACCCAAGCAGACCTGGATGCGTTCTTGGGACAGATGGCAGCAATTGTTGCTGCCATGTTTACCGTTGATCCTTTGATAAGGGAAGACGGGCGGTTACCATTTGAGGTTTCAGATATCCGCTTTCATGCGATCCCTGTTCGTGGAGGGGCAGATCTTTTTATAGGAGTTGGTTTTTTAAGTTATCTTCTTAGTCGATACTCTGCCGATGGACATCCTGACGTAAAGACAGAACCGCTTCTTGAATTTTTGTCCGCGACACCAAACTTGCCTCCTTCGGTACAAGAAATTTCAGTTATTGTTGGTCCATATCTCCAATCGGCCGATCCAAAGCCAGAAATTGGTTCTAGGTCCTGGCGTGTAACGAGGGGCGATAATCCTCTGGTTCAGGAAGTTTAAAGGGATAGTTGAAACTCTTCTCGTTTTTGGGCTGTGGTAAAATTCCCCAATGTTGGTTCTTGTATTTACTGATAAGCCGGAGACAGCGGACTTTACACGACAACTTATTGACAAGCATAGAAATAATAGTGAATTAGATATTCGCAAGGTGGCGTCTGTTTCTCTGGCGCTGGCTATTCTGAGACAGGTGGGAAGACAAGAGAGAGAAATTCGAGCTCTTTTTGATTTGACTAGTATAGAAGAGGCTTTTCAAATGGTTAAAAACCTCTTTGATGCAAAAAATGAGCGAAAGCTATCGGCAGAAATCTTGTCCAAAGTCAAAATGGCCATTGCCATAAATCCTGAACAAGAAGAAGAGTTTTTCTCGCGTAGGCGTGAATTGAATGAGTGGAGTAGCTTAGTCTGGACTACTTTAAAGCTTGTGGAAAGTAGCATTTGGTTTGGCGGAAGGGGGAGAGTCAATAATTTGGAGAGTGATCAAAGGGGACAAGAAAGAGGTCGGAGGTGAGAACACGGCACGTCCTTAAATTCCACCTTTAAGAGTTAATGGTTGACGGAATTTTAATGTCCTTAGCGCTATCTCAGCCTTGAGAAACTCATAGGCTTCGGGGATATATGAAAGTGTACCCAAAATATGGTTATCTCTTTGGTATTTAAGAATATGCCCTACACCCAAAGACACAATAATCTTAACTTTTAATTTTGAGTGGGCGCAATTGGTAATTTGCTCCATCCCGTTACCAGAAGTTGCCATCATGTTTAGATAGGGGAGGATGTTTTTCCGATACATAATTCTTTGGCCTGAAACTAATGCCATAAGGTGGTTCCACCATCCGGTTGCCGTCTCCGTGGCGGCAATTACCATGTCATAACCGCCTTTCTCAAATGTATCGATTATCTCGTTTATATGTTTCGGAGACAGCGTAGCCAGGTCTGCATCACAAAAAAGTAAGATATCACCCTTGGCCATTTGAATTCCGTTAAATACTGCCCCACCTTTTCCGAGATTATTAGGATTGTAAATCTTTCTAATTTTTGGGTCCCGAAAGGCAGTAATCGCGGCGGCGGTATTATCAGACGAACCGTCGTCGATAACGATCACCTCAGCGATCCTTCTTACTGATGTTAGAGTTTTTAAAACGTGCTTAATCGTCTTTTGGTTATTATAAGTAGGTACAATACAAGAAATCACCCTATTATTGTATCTGAGGTCGAACAAAAAAAGCTAGGGTCTATCGGCAATTACTGGAGTTATTTTACAATGGAGCATCCTTTAGATACCGAAATTATGGCTTTTGGTTGCTTTACGTCTGCCTTTGTTTCCATTACCTCTGTAATTTGAGTGCACGCCGTTGCGGCCGATCGGAGTGAGGTTACTTGGTCGAGCGGTTGATGATCGGCGCCTTGGATTTCTTCGCTGGAAATCGTTTCTGTTTGTCCGGAACTCGATTGAAGAACTATTCCCCTTGAGCCTGTGTATTTAATAATAAGGAAATCGGCTGCCGCCGTTATCACTACTGGTGTCCCCCCGGCAATTAGCAATTTTTCCTGATCCATTTCGGTTGAACTGGTCGGTCCTGGGCGATCGGGAGTAGGGACTGAAGCGGGAGGTCTAAGTGTAGCTGGTCGGGGGCTGTTTGGCCGCGTATTGGCTTGAGCACATCCGGTTGCCCACGTTGCAAGTAGAACCAACATTAAGGTGAATGATCCACGCCTTTCCACACCGCGATTATACTCTTGAAGAATGCTAGCTTTTTAAGCCCGTAACTTTACCTCGCAATTCATACAGCATTCGAGCTGCTTTTGAATGAGTTAATTCTTGCGCGATCACTAATGAATATTGTGGACCCTTACCATCTGGATCATGACAAGTTCCAGATACAAATGGTTCACACCGTTTGTCGCCGGGTTCGCAATAAACTAAATGCGAAAAACGCAAGTGACCAACGGAGGTAGCTTGATACACTAAATGCATTCGCGAGCAACCGTATTTGATTTCCGGAGAGGCCAAAAGAAAGTATACAACTATTGGTCTTATTTCTCTTTATTCCAAATTTAGCCGTTTTGAGTGAACTTAAGGAGACTAACGATTCTAGGAGGTAACTTTGTCAAGACATTGCCTTTTTGGGTGAAGAAACTTTTTGAAATCCCTGCAAAGAGAGAGACTGGGGACCTCTCGTTTTAAGAATATTTTTAATCGCTGATAAATTCTTTTCCGGATGAGGCCAATCAACTTCCGGTCGCTTAACTCCCGTTTTCCAGAGAATATCAAATACTTGTTTTTGGAACATCGCGATTTTTTCATTAACGATTTCTGCCCCAAAGACCTCTTTGCCTTGCCAGTAATAGTACGCGACAGTGTTGTTATAGATGTCGATATTTAGGTTAATGGTGAGAATCTTTGAAGGGATGTAATGCGACTCCCAATTGTGCCAATCACCCGGAGGAAGTTTATGCCCCGTGCGAAACCATTCGATAATAAATTCTACATATTCATCTGAATATAAATCGTGTACGGGGATGTTCTTTTTGCCTAGTTCGTCTCCCAGTTTGACGGTAAAGGCATCACCCAAAAGATCATTCCAATAACGAAACGAATAGGTTCGATACATACCCTGGGCCTGGAGGATGTTCCACGATAACTGTCGAATACCTTCAACTCCGCGATAGTAGATAACCTTTTGTCCGGGAAAAGTTCCAGTGAGCGATTTAATCGTTTCTGAAAAAGCGGGGAGGGAATAAGTAAGAAAATTATTTTGAATTTCGCGCTCTTTAACCAAAAGTTCGATCTTATTAATATCTACCGCTCGGATAACACGTCGTTTATATTCTTGCATCTGTTCAACTAGACCCTTTCGCTCAAGCTCTTCAACAATCCGATAAAGCTTTGTTCGCTCTACGCCGGTGGTACGTGACGCAGCCAGAAGTGACATTGGTCCGTTTTTCACCAGTGCCAAATACAGCTTTGTCGCTATTTGGTCAAATCCCAAGGCGGAAAGATACTGCGAAACAAACCTAAGTTGTTCAGACGATTTGGGCATCTGTGTATATTTTGCACAACAGTTTTACATATGTCAAGGCCGATAGTATGCTGTAGCCAGAAATATGACTGAAAAGCAAAGGACCGATAATATCCTGAAGAACAACCTATATCTAACCATGGCTACAGCGACGAAAAGTGGCCATCCCTGGATTTCTCCTCTTTTTTATGTGCACGATCAACACAATCGGTTATATTGGTATTCACGTAAAACAGCCAGACATTCTAAACTCCTTATGTGTAATCACAAAGTTGCGGTAACTATTTTTGACTCACACGCCGTAGGGGATGCGGTTGACGGTTTATATATCCAAGGACGGGCTCGAGAGGTTAGTCCTAAAGAGCTAAAAAATGTCCTGCCTCTCTACACCAAAAAGCTCTATGCCAAGATTCTGGATAAAACGAAACATAACCCGAGTGACTTTATGAAAGAATCACCGCTTAGAATGTATGTGGCTATCCCCGAGAAGTTATGGTTAGTTGGTCCTGCCGGGTCATATAAAGGTAAATATCTAGATACGAGAATTGCGATGAAGAGCGAAGGATTGCTACCGGACCTTGGCCAGAGAAAGATAGATGGCAGACTACGGCTTGAGCGTGGCTTTTTCTAAGGATCTGTGCTATATTACCAGCCAAATGAGTGCTGATCGCCAACTTAGAGGGATGACCCCCGAGGATTTACAGCGGTTCGCGGTGGTTCTAGATGTAGCCGCCCCAGTAATGAGCGCTTTAGAAAAGAGACAAAAAATTTTACAAGACTTCGCTGATTGGGGGATCCGAGGATTGACGGGTCCGTTTATAGATCGAGGCCTCTGGTCAGATACATTGTCTAGAATTGCGAAAAATGGTCATGGAAGTCTCTCGAATAGAGAAAGGCTTGTTGAGTTACTAACAAGTGCCGACATGGTTGGTCAGTTTATCCTACATTTGAGAACGAGAACCTTGGATCTTTATTCAGCTAAGGAACCGGGCAGAAAATGCGGTGAACTACAAGAAAAGTTAGTAACGTTTCAATGGGCAGCGACAGAAGCTGCCGAGGCGTTTGTATTGGAGGTAGCCGAGGGGTACGTTGCTAAGCTTACCGCTCCGAAGCGTACATGGTCTCGTAAACAGCCCGGATTTCTATTGGGGGCTTTGTTTTTTACGGTTACTAAAGCCAAGACTTGGGGTGAACTGGGGACCGCGGTTTTAAGTTCCGGACTAGTTGAGCGACTAGATCGTCTAGAAAACAAATCTGCCGCTAGTCCGGAGATAGAAGTAGTCCGTCGGTATAAAATTGCTTTAGGCCTTATTACCAACCTTCAGCTGACTGAATTCGCAAATGATTTCAGAGGAATAAGTTAAGAGGGGAAGGTCATGCTGGGTGGGTTGACCCGCCTGCCGGCGAGGTAGGCTAGACAGAAGATATAATAGACGGTAAATGGCCTTTTCCATTTCTGTTCCCAAAAAGCAACTTCAAAACTACCTTATCAACCGTTCCTTCTTAGTTCAAAAAGCCGAGTCGGTTCACGAGGTCTTGGAGAAATTGAAGTGTATTCAGGTCGACCCGATAAACGTTGTTGTTCGCAGTCACGAGCTAGCGCTTTGGAATCGGGTTAAGGACTTTCGACTGCAAGACCTATCGACGCATCTATATAAAAATAGGTCACTCTTTGAATATTGGCTCCAGCTATTTTCCATTATCCCAACGATTTACTATCCCTATCTGTATCATCGGATGAAGACCGGTGGCAGATGGCAAAAAGAATTTAGTAAGAAATATGCCAAAGAGATAACCAAAACCCTGATGTTCATCGAGGGTCACGGCGTTACAGGCTCAAAAGAGCTTCTCCATATCCCCACCAGCGGCAGCTTACTTTCCTGGTCAGATAGTAGCCGGACCGCTGTTTTGGAATATCTTTGGGACCGGGGGAAAATTATGATTCACCACCGAGAGAAGAACCAAAAATTTTATGATTTGACCCAACGCGTTTTGTCCGAGGAGATTATTAAACAGTCTGTTTCCAAAGAGAGGTCACTGGAGTTTTTCTTAGAATCAGCTTTTGATTATACCGGCATTTTAAGGCGCTCCTTTGCTACCCACGTTACCCATCGACTTGGCTATGTTGACACCTTTGCCGTCGGTGATCTTTGGAGCCGGTGGATCTCTACAGGCAAGATAATCGAACTAACGGTTCCCGAGGTCAAGACAAAATATTACCTCCTCAGACGGCAGCTGGAAGAACTAAAAAGGTCAGGTAAAGCTGCTCAACACGAAGGACTAAATATTCTGTCGCCTTTGGACCCGCTGATTATCGATAGGCAGATCCTAAAGGATTTTTTTGATTTTAACTATACGTGGGAGGCATATATGCCTCCCGCCAAGCGCAAGTTTGGGTACTACGGAATGCCGATTCTCGATCACGGAAAGTTTGTTGGTCAGGTCGACGCCCGGAAAAACAAAAAGGGGAGGGTGGAAGTTGTAAAAATGGAAATTGACAATAAAGATCGAGAGGCTAAAAGGCGGACCTTGGGGGTTCTTGGGGATATTGAAGAATTTGTTGCGGGAGAGAAATCATATAGGGAACAGGAAGACTCTTTCTAGGGGGAGGTCTTTTTCAAGTTTTCACCCAAGCCTACTTCGACCTGAGTTAATAGATCTTTCTAAGGATCGACCGTGGGCACGCATTTTCTTGCTTACTTGATCAAGTTCTTTGTGAACTTTTCCCGAAGGCAAACAAGCCATAGCGTTGGCAAACTCGCTTAAGGTTTCAAGGGCTGTTAACTTTTCTGATTCACCTAGAGTCTCCAACCAAGGCAAATCCGCAAAGATACCCACCATTGTCCCGTAAAAAATAAATATGTCACCACTTATTGTTGCTCGATCAATATCGACCGGCTGATATTGAGGATTTAACTCGCTTGCTCTGTTGGCCAGAGGCTGGACGACTTCCGTTTGAAATTTATTTATTGCCGATGCCGTAGTAATATTCTCCATCGAAAGTGCATCAGCCATCATTACAATGTAGCGCAAAGTGTGAAATAGAAGACTGGTAAAAGTTGCCATGTCTTTTACTTCCTTATTTTGGTACTCTTTGCGTCTAGTTAGGGCAACCTGAATCTGAGTGAGGACACTTCGAGGCTGATCTTTGGGTGAAATATACACAAGATAGCCATCATCAAGCACGTGAGAATGCACCGTTTCTACAGATTTTGCCATCACGGAGGATTTTAGCACATTACAGGGATATATTCGTATTGAAGCTTACAGACAAAAGAAGATTAATCCAACACCGAGGGCAGATTCCTTGTCAAAATTCGAAACTATTTTGAGGGTTCCATGAACTGAAGGCAGTTGCCCTCCGGGTCTAAAATAGTTGCCACCAGGCGAGTCTCACCGGGAACGACTTTTCCCATAGACACTGGGCTTTGAATAACCCTGACTCCCTCGACGGCTTTTAGTTTCTTAAATAAGTTCTCCACCTCGGTGGTATAGATATTAAGGATATGTCTATACGGATCCTGATTCTTAGCTTTGACTTTACTATGGTAGGCGATCCATATCTCGTAACCGGGTGACACCTCCACCATGTAACCGCGGTCCTTGGGCCAATTTAATTGGCTAATAATCTTAAAACCCAAGGTTTCGCTGTAGAACTTAACTAATCTTTCCGGATGAGAAGTGAAGAGAAAAAACTTATATTTAGTAAATATCACAGTTAAATTATAACAAAGATGATAAAATACGCTCCAATGAAATTTATAATTTTCGGCAATAACTAACGGACTGTTCCCACGGTCGCACAAACGCTAACGGCACTGGAATTAGTAGAGGACGTAAAACAATATCAACGATTAGGAGAGCTACAGGAGAGAATCGCTCATCGAGGGTTTAACAGCCCTCCGGAGGTAGTTGTACTTTGTGACCGAGAGGTGAGTACTTCTATAAAAACCTTATGGCGTTTTGAGGAAGTGGTAAACGCGGTAAAAACTGACTTTCGGGGGGCTATGCGCAGGGTGGTATTTCTGGTCTATGTAGAGGATAAAAATGAACAAGCCGAACTGGAAATATTTCAAAAAAAGAGAGCCGGAGCATGGATGAATATTGCTCAATTAACCAAGGCAGAAATCGGAGACTCAACCAGTCTCCGAGCGCTGATTGAGGGTCGAATCGCTCTGCGAGATGGTGGCCAGGGAAGGGATCGGGAAGATCGTCTGAGGGTTTAAAATAGACCAGCTGCTTGATCATAAGCAGCAGGGGAAGTTACACTAGTCTAGTGGTGGTAAATGCAACTGATTTTGATGTTAGGTTAAGGATTGGTGAAACACGTAGTTTCGCCAGTCGGGTGGCTTCTTCTGAGCGACGCAAGCTATCTAACCCAATAGATCGGGCTCGGATTGAAACGTCCGTAAGAGTATTGGAGTTTGAGTTGCAGCGGATGATGATGAGTTGCTGGCGGATGGAACCTAGCGCCGGGGGAGATGCAACTTTGAATTTACGTGCTCTTTCCGGGGCGAAATGGAAAGAGGTTCGAGACGGGGTTTATGATCAATTACGCCAACCGGTTGACCAGTCATACACCGATTTGTCTCGGATGGACAAAGAAGAAAGTAAGAAGCTAAATCCACTGCAAAGAATTTTCTATCGAGGCATATTGGGTAAGGAGAAATTTATCGGCAGGACTTTGGAAAATATTCAAAAAGGCTGGTTGGATAAACTGAAAAATGGTTTGCACTTTTCTTTTAGCGCTCAAGTTCCTAAGTCAACCGATCTTGTTTTACAGTCCGATGCCAAAGTCGGGGCTATGTTATTATCCATCTGCGGAGACCAAATTGAAGGGTTTGATATGACCCAAAACCGCGACGCAGTTATGGCAACGACAGAGTTTTTAGAGAGAAACGGGGTAAGTGTTCAAAAACTTCAAGGCCTGAGGGCACAAGCGCAGCGCACGTTGGAAATTCAACAACAATATTTGGTCCGAAGTCCATCGACTGAGGCTCTGGTGCCGCCTCAGTTTGAGGTAGTTGCCATAGACCGAACGCATGAAGGTAGCGCTCCAGCGTTTCCGATTACCGCCCGGCCGGTAGTATTCCCTCAGGGAGGGAGGCTTTCTTTGCCAAGGCCACTGGCGGGTGATGAAATAATGGCCGTCCGTGCTCGCCCCGATCTTCCGTTTCGGCCCAGTGGTGTTAGTAGTTATCCTGATGATGTCTGGAGCTATGAAGGTGCAATTTATTACCGAGAGGCTGTTCTGACAGGCGAGCAAGCAAGGAAGATTCTTGAATATTTGTATCAGCAAAGAATTTTGGAAGAAGGAAAACAGGCGGTCTTTGTTGAGCGTGTCTCGCCAGGCGATTTAAGACGGGGACTGGATAAAGGCTGTCGGCTTCTTAGCCCGGCCGAAATTCGAGTCGAGGGTTTGAAGATGGGAAAACTTTTGGTGCGAATGCCTTCATCAAGGTAAGGGGTACCTGGGTCAATAAAGACGGGGCGGGGATTTTCTGATATTATTGCCTCCACAAAATGAAAGGTTATATTGTTTGCGACGAAGCCAATGAATAAGTTAAGATACATTTGCGACATTGAGATTAAGTGACTCACTTCGCCAGAGCCCCCCTTAAGTACAGTAGAATAGTCGGATCAAAGGGGG
>Ga0075649_104_pt1 | contig 27901 bp, 35 predicted proteins | sample RifGroA1_FD_68394 | JGI IMG/M metagenome (GOLD analysis project Ga0075649, IMG submission 68394) | Microgenomates bacterium GW2011_GWA1_45_10 | reverse complement strand
AGGGAAAGACGATTTGGAATTGAAGGAGAAATATGTGAGAAGCTTCGCAAGGGCCCTCAAACCATTTTTGGGTAAGCGCTATATTAGTGCTCCAGATGTAAATGTAGGAGAGAGAGAAATAAGGTGGTTTGTAGACGAAGCTGGTGATTGGAATGCCGCTACGGGCAAGCCAGTAGATCTGTGTACCTGGAGAGGATTTAAAAAAATACGCGGTATTCCCCATGAACTGGGGAGCACCGGATTTGGAGTAGCCCACGCCACTCGCCAGGCAGCAGAAATTCTGGGAATGGACGTTAAGGGGGCAAGAGTAGCTGTCCATGGGTTTGGCAACGTTGCTATGTTCGCCCATAAATTCTTGAGTGAAATGGGGGCAAAGACGGTGGCAGTTGCTAATAGCAAATCCACCTTCTTCTCAGAGGATGGATTAAATAACGATTTTCTGAATTCCGTGATTTCCGGAGAAAAAAAGTTAGATGACTATCCAGGAGAAAAATTCCCCCTAGAGAAATTCTGGGAAATTGAATCAGATATTCTAATCCCCGCCTCAGTTACGGATGTCATTAACGAATCAAATAAAGACAAGATCAAAACAAAGTTAATAGTTGAGGGGGCCAATATTCCAATGAAAGAGGATGTAGAGAATGAACTTTTTCAAAGGGGGATCATGATCGTTCCAGATGTAGTTGCCAATAGTGGAGGGGTAATTTCTTCATACGCTGAATATAAAGGGATGAGTAGTAGCCAGATGTTCAAACTCATTAAAGAGAAAATTGTTCCCATAACGAAGGAAGTAATAGAAAAAAGTGTAAAAGAGAAGAATAACCCCAGGGTAGTAGCGATGAAAATAGCCTCGGAGCGTCTGGGAAAGTTGAGAGGTTAATACCCTTCCAACCAATTAGGTAAGCCGGAGTACGTGCTGGTACTACGGAAAATAACTCACCCGATAGTAAAAAAGTAGTTAGGGAATAAGATAGAAGTTTCTACTATCCCCAGAAGTAAGCATTGAGATGTGATAAGAAAAACCCGCGTCAGGCGGGTCTTTCTGAATACTTCACCAGGGAATATTCCTACAGGCCGATATTCGCTCCAGCGTTACCGTCGATGTTTAGATCAATCCTGCCATTGCCGGTATTAACTCCAGCATGGGCGTTAGCGTCTGCATCTAGATTGACACTCGAGTCCCTATCCTCATCACCCCTTTCGTCATTGCCAGAACCGTTATTGCCGTTATTAACCTCTTCATCCGAATCTGGAGTGTTATCATCCTGATCTTGATCGGCACGGTCTTCATCGCTAGGAAGATCATCCTCTTCTTCGTCAGAGGCCAGATCGATCTCCAAGGAAACCCAGACACGCACCATTATGTCAGCCTGTTCCGAGTAGCTAAGAGAAGCCTGGAAGTACTGGAGGGCATCCACGTAATTCTCAGCCTCGAGAGCACCTTCTCCACTGCTATATGCTTCTTGGGCCGCTTCAATCTTTTGTTCGGCTTTAGCCTTGATGCTACTGTCTAGGTCGCTTTCGTACCTATCGAGGCGTCGTTTGGCAGCCTCAAGATTTTGCTCGGCCTGCTTAGCTCGGGTTTTAGCAATTACCTCTATGTTGGCGTTCTCGTTCTCCGCAACTCTTGCTACCGCATCGGCCCTAACCTCTGCGACTGCGTCGGCGTGTATCTTAACCCTTTCAGCAATTGCCTGTAACCTAGCGCGTAGGTCTTCCCTACGCTCAGAAAGATGCTCGAATAGGTCCTCATTGGCTTCTAGTGAGGCTTTGAGTCTGGAGCTAGCAACCACGGCCGCATCAGCCTTCCCCGCCAACCTAAGACTCTCGGCCAGCTTTATCGCGTTCTCGGCATTAACCTCAAAACGAGCTATCGTATCGTCCCTGGTCTTAATGCTCGCTTCGGTGTCTTCGTCACCGGAAACAGTCAATCTTTGAAGTTCCTCAAGACGCCTTGTGGCCAATTCAGCTTGGAATTCGGCTTCCGCCTCATCCGAGAAAGCTAACGCTCCACGTACTTTTTCGTTGAAGTTGATCTTTACCGGGTAAAGGAAATCTCCCGGTAGAGTACCATTTGCTGCTAGGGCTGTCCCACCACTAAAAGTTAACACTAGGGCTAGTAATATGGGCATAACTTTACTTAAATTTATTTTTTGTGACCTTTGTCTTATTAGACGTGTGTCCCTCGCTCCTCTTACATCCATCTCAACATGCGTGATTAGAACACGCTTAATGTTGTCTCTCTCGCCGGCGCTTAGGCTAACGTTAGTGGCCCTCTTTATAAAATTGTCTAATCTATTCTTCTTCATTTTCCAAAATCTCCCTTAACTGCCTTATGCCTCTATTAATACGAACTGAGATATTGTTTTGGCTCTCCCCAGTGATCTTGGCCATTTCTTTGGGGCTTAGATCATCAATGTACCTCATTATTACCGCTTGGCGATATTTGATATCCACCTCCTTGATTACTTTGAGCACGCGCTCTGAATCCAACTTAACACTCACCTCATCGGTCACGGACTCGTCGTTGCCTGGCTGGAAGCCATTCTCTTCCATAGTTTCAAGCGACTGGTTGCCCCTAGCTTTCCGGTATTCGTCTATAACAAGGTTGTTGGCGGTTTTGTATAGAAAGGCCCTTAGATTCTCTATGCGCTCGTTGCGCTTGAGCATATAGTCCCAAGTTCTAATAAACGTTTCTTGCATCAACTCTTTGGCGCGCTCTCGGTCAGACAAGCGAAAATAACAGTGCCTGAATATAGCATCTGCATACTCATCGTATGCTTTTGTGAATCCGGCTTTCAACCTATCTTCGAGGTTCATATATTGTGACGAATATTAAGCCCTTCTCTTACATTAATATTGTTGTGTGGGAAGTCTGCGGTGTAAACGGTTTCGAAACACATTCGCTGATTATACAGTGTCTTCCTGATATCTCAGAACTGGAACCAGATATTGGAGGACTTAAGGCAAATTGCCCTCCTTATCAACGTTAGATAGACATTGTTCGATAGGCCGTAATAAGAGTTGTTCTGCTACAATAATGAACTGTGGAGTGGAAAATACGCTTAAGGAAATTGCTTGGCAAGAAAAGACACACAGCTCATGTGGTTTTAGTTGACCAAGATAGGTTTTTACTAGTGCAAGAGGCCGTAGGTGGCATCCGCGAACTTTGGGGATTGCCTGGTGGTGGTGTAAAAAGGAACGAGACTGCCGAAGAAGCAGCAATTAGAGAGGTAAAAGAAGAAACAGGACTGGATGTTGAACTCTTGAAAGAACTAGCCGTTATGGAAGATAAGAGAAGAGGCAATGTAAGGCATGTATTTTTGGGCAAAGTCACAGGGGGAAAACTGAGAATAGATAGAGCAGAGCATATGGATGCTAGGTGGATGACCATAGGTGATGTCAAAAGTATTAAGAATAAACTGCGAGGGGATTGGGTTATCGAGGCCGTAAGCTTGACGTGATTTTCCAAAGGCACAAGAGGGTTGTTTGTCTCCCTAGTATCTGAGAATTGGAACTTGATTATTAATAGTCTTCGAGATTTAGCTTACCCAGAAACGACAAAACCCCTACTCGGGGTCTAATTATAAATAGTTTTGTAGTCGGAGCTCCGCAGCGCTCCGACTACAGGTGAACCAAATGCGTGAATAGGGAGTCCTGCGGGACTCAGATGGCGTCGTCGGAGAAGTGCAGTATGAGCTCATCGGGGTCGACCTCGGCGTGTTCGTAGTCGACGAAAACGTCATGGACACCCTTCTCATTGACGTCTGATCGTGGGCCATCTCCGACTCCGAGGGCTGACCTGAGGTAGGTGATGGCGCGGTCCACCAGAGCGCGCTGTGCGCTGCTCCCAGTCTCTGTGTCGATGGCGGCAGGGAGCTCAACGTGCACTGTGACGGGGATGGTCACATCTCCCCGCACCACCCACTGGAGCGGCGTGGCCTCGCTGGTTGCGCCCCCACCACCGCCAGCACCACCGCCAACCAGGCTGTCTCGTCGAGGACCCCTCGGCCCAAACAATCCGTGGTCCATAGTGTCTCCCTCCTCGGGGTAGTCACCTCATCCTTCGTTCGAAGGTGAGTCTTTGAATATCCACCAATACCCAAAGACTCACCTCCGAAACCATAAAAGAACAATATCAAAAGACTGCCACGTTAGTATAAGTTAGTCAAGTTGTCTTTCGTCACAGATACAAGCGGATTGTAGTCTCCCCGGAGGGAATCGAACCCCCATCTAGAAGTTAGAAGCTTCCCATTCTATCCATTGAACTACGGGGAGATGTGCCGAGGGGGAGAATTGGACTCCCGACGCCTTGCTCTTCCATTGAGTTGGACTATCTCATCACCCTACATAGGGTGTCGGGCGCTTATGCGAGGTTATTGTTGGAACTCACTCGCTAGTCTCTACACCTTCTCCGGTACCACTGTCCACCGGAGCTTGGCTCGCGGTTATCTCATTAGTTAATATGAGGTTTTCCCCGAGTTCACCCGATTTTCCTTAATTCATTACTAAACTAGGGCCCGAAGACTTCAGGCAAGCGCTCTACCACTGAGCTACCTCGGCCTGAACTCTAGCTTATTCATTTTCTTCTAAGATTGCAATTGGAATATAGTCAGCCTTTAATGTATATTCCTCGCGAGGGCACATCGGGCTGTAGTGTCAACGGCCAGCACGCGTGCTTTGGGAGCACGTAGATCGAGTTCGAATCTCGACAGCCCGACATGAAAATTATTTTAATGCGTCACGGCCAGACTGATTACAACCTAGCCGGCGTTTATATGGGAAGAAGGTTGGATGCGTCCATCAACGAGACCGGCAAAGTTCAGATGGAGCAGACCATTCCAGAGCTTCAATCCCTTAAGCCCGAGGTTATTATCTCTTCTCCGATGAAACGCACTAGGGAAAGTGCCGAGATTATAGGAAATGCCTTAGAAATACCTATAGAGTTTGACGACCGGATAACGGAGATAGATATCGGGTCTCTATCTGGGAAAAGCAAAGCGGGGGCGTCTAGCCTCATGAATCTTTCTCTTGAGGCTGCAATACAACAGTATAGAATGGGTCAGTACGATTACTCCCCATTTGGGGGAGAATCCGCTAAGGATATTCTGGAAAGAACAGAGAGATTCCTTAAGGGTTTAAAGCAAAGAAAAGAAAAGTGCATTGTTATTATGTCCCATGGGGGGCTGGTTAGGTCGTTACACGGGGTAATTACCGGGAATCTTTCCCTTGTAGATAAGGGAATTGCCAACGCCGCCCTAATTGTTCTGGAATATGTCTAGGGTCTTAAGAATTGCCCACCGTGGAGCCTCTGGAGACAAACCAGAGAATACCCTCTCTGCTGTTGCCAAGGCTCTTGAGATAGGTGTGGACATAATTGAGTTAGATGTGCGGGTTTGCAAAACAGGAGAGTTAGTGGCTTTCCACGATATGACTCTTGAACGCACCACCAATGGAAATGGCCTGGTTGCAGATACCTCCCTGGAAGATCTTAAGAAGCTGGATGCCGGGAGTGGAGAGCGCATTCCTACTCTGGAAGAGGCTATAGATTTGATAGATAAAAGAACCATTCTTAATATAGAGATGAAGGGCAAGGGAGTAGCGGATCGCCTAGCCGCTATTCTTAGGGGCTATATAGAGAACAAAGCCTATCCCCCAGAGTTGTTTATCGTGACCTCTTTTGACAAGGAAGAGTTCCATCAATTCTCTCTCAAAAATCCAGGGGCACAGCTAGGCATCCTGGTGGGCAGAGATATTTTGAGCGCTCCTTCAAGAGCTAGAAAATACGGTGCGCATTCCATCCACTTACCACAGCCATACATGAGAAAGTGGTTAGTAAGATTTCTTCACAAAAAGGGGTTCAAGGTGTTTATATATACCCTTAATTCGATATGGGATATAGCCAAGGCCAAGATAATGGAAGTAGATGGTATATTCTCGGATTATCCAGATAGGATATAAGCCCGTGATTATTGTCTTGACACACTCCTTATTATGGCGAAACTTACGCGTGCACGTTATTATAGATGTGCGTTTATGGTGACCATAGCTTAGTGGTAAAGCTCCGCTCTGTGGCAGCGGCGACGGGGGTTCAATTCCCCTTGGTCACCCCTTTCGGTCGTTAATATACCAGGGACCAGTGTGAACTGGCCGCCTTTGTTTCCAACTCCTTTAACTCAATCAATAGTGCTGAAAGCACTAAACGTGGCAAAAAGATACCGTTTCTTGCCTAATTTTATCGACGGATGCATAATTCAGCTATCATGAATTATCCATATACACTCAACATGAAAAGTTTGAAAACTGTTATACAACAGATACCGAAAACGGGCGTTCCCGCGAAGTTTACTCAAGGCCATCTAAAGAGCATGGGGTATAAGAGTACAAACGATAGGAGGATAATAACGGTCCTAAAGGCAATAGGATTTCTAGACGGTAGTGGGACGCCTACTGAAGCATATAAAGGATATAGAGGAGGAGGCGCTGAGACCGTTATGGCTAACGCTGTTAAGTCTACGTATAAAGAGCTGTTCAACCTCTACCCGAATGCGAACGGGAAAGACGAGGAAAGCCTAACGCACTTCTTCGCTACTCGTACTAATAGCGGAGAGAGAGTTCAGAAAGTAATGGTGCAAACATTCAAAACATTATGTGAATTGGGGAATTTTTCAGATACGGAACAGGATTTTTCGGAGCCAGAGGAGGATTTGGCTAGTGGAGCCGTTGTTCCCAAGAGAGAAAAGAAGGGTGGTTTCCCTCTAAATATAAACATAGAACTGCAGATGCCTCCCACAGATGACCCTAAAATTTACGAAGCCTTTTTTAAGGCTATGAAGAAGCATCTTCTAGATGAAGAATGAACAGAAAATCAAAGATTTTTTACGTAAGAAAGAACTTTTCGAGAAAGACGCCCACAAAATCTTAGGGACTCACGAAGAGTCTAGGTCCAGGATAATAACACTCAATGTTAGTTATGATAAGTTATCTTCGCTCAATCTTAAGCAGGATGACCTATTCAGGCAAGCCCTCACATGCGTTGAGCGTGAGTGCTATCGTGCCGCTCATATTATGAGTTGGGCAGCGTTAATGGATTTTTTAGAGGAGAAAGTCTTTGAAGATGGCGGTAGGAAGATTAAAAAAGAAAGACCAAACTGGAAAGTTAATTCCCCAGAGGATTTAAGAGAAGAGATTAACGAATATCAAATCGTAGAAGCCTTAAGGTCCCTAGGTCTTTGTGCAAAGTCTGAAATGAAAGCACTCCACGGCCTACTGAATAAACGTAATGAGTGTGCACACCCAACAGACTATTACCCCGGCCTAAATGATACACTCGGCTATATTACGGAGATAATAAATAGGACAGAAACCCTAAAACACAAGCGACTCTAACTCTTTGGTACTTTTGGATTCATTAGGGGACATAAAACAGGGGGGTATCGTGATTAGTTAGATGGGATTTACGGTGTTATGCCCCTCAAGAACTCTTCGGCATTTGCGTGCCCTTCAGGAGTGAAGGAGTATGTTTTTTTATACACTCCCCCCACTCGAATCATCTTCCCTTCTTTTTTTATCTCTTCAAGAGCATCAGCCAACCATCGTTGCACATGTCTTTCGTCAATGGTGCCAGACACATTATATCTATCTGTAATATATTGTTTCGAGGCACACATAAGGATAATGCCTTCGCCGCTGTCTAATTTCACCGATATTCGAGTCCAGTACATACCTCTCTTAAATTCGTAGTGAACCTGCTCTGGTATAAACTCCATATACCATGATTATAGCAAAACACTTGGCATTAGGTTCGTGCGTCGTTAAGTAGACTCTAGCTTAGTCCAACCCCCACTAAAACCAACCCCTCCCTCAATGTATTCATATAATTCCCATCCCTAAGAATAGTTATAATACCTTTGTATAACTGACCCCACTTGACTCATCAAAACAAAAATGTTGTACTGTCATAGCTTAAAGGACCAGATCCTAGTGAGCACAGGCAGCACATTGGAGGGAGACCAACATGCCGTACGACCCGAGGCCGATTAGCGAGGGTGGCAACAGAGGCATCGACGAGACGTTCTCGCGGAAGGCCCCCGAGGGCAAGTTCCGCGTCGTGGGCGTCGACACGTTCGACGGTGACGACTGGCACGAGGGAGACTTCGATACCCTTGAGGAAGCCAGGACCCACGTTGAGAAGAAGACTGAGGGGAAGCAGATGCTCAAGATGCACATCTACGACGACGAAGGTCGTCACGTCGGTGAGGGTGGCACCTTCTGAGCGCCGTTCGCGTTCCAGGAATGGACCCCTAGTGGACTATGTTCCGCTAGGGGTTCTCCATTTATGCATATGTCAAATGAGTTCTAACATCCTCCAGTCCTTGATCCATAGTAAGCAGCTTAGTATTGGTGGTAGGATTTTAGTATGGTTAAAGCAATAACATTTGATTTAGATGGTGTTTATTTCGTGAACGGAAAATCCAACTTCATAAAAGCCCTAGGAGAACTTGGCGTATCTGAAGACGAAGCGAAACGAGTTTTCCTTAAAAGCGACGAGATGAACAATCTCTATAAAACAGGGAAGATGACAGATGAAGAATTCTGGTCTTGGGCTGCTAAGGAGTGGAGATTAAACAAATCACCACAAGAATTAATAGATTTGCTCACACAAGGCTATTCAGTAGATGACAACGTAGTAAATGTAATCAAGAAAGTGAGAGAGAACGGATATAAGACTCTTATCTGCTCAAATAACTTCCCTGCAAGAGTTAATGGTTTACACAAAAAGTTTAGTTTCTTAGATAACTTTGATACACCAGTATTCTCGTATGAGGTAGGTGCGGCAAAACCATCAGAAGAGATTTTTAGTGCCTTAATAGAACGATCTAGGGTGAATGCAGATGAGATAGTATATGCAGATGATTTTGGCGAAGCAGTAAAGACGGCGAAAAAACTTGGTATCCAAGCTCTCTTTTATGAAAACTTTGAGCAATTTATCAGAGAGCTACGGGGCTTAGATGTTAAGATTTAATAATGGAACTAGATAAGCTAAACGATTTTCTCGGTAAAGCCGCTCTCGCCACATATGCTGGTGGAGGTGAACGCGTACAACCTCAAAGACCAGGTTTCTATGAGCTGAAATATAGAGAGGGTGACTTCTATTACAGGGATAGTTTCGCTGGTTACCTATCCTCTCACGGGCAAGAGGTAGTTTGGCACAAGGATAAGCCTGTTTGGATGTGTTCCTATGCGGGCGGAATGACTGGTAGTCGTAAGGATGACCCAGCATTTGCTGACGAAACTTTTGAATTCCTCAAGAAAGCTATGCGAACGGGTGAGAAAAGCAAAGCATTCCAACCTAGGGGACCAAAAGAATTCAAAGATGGAGATTGGGAATATAAAAATGATTGGTCAGGCGGCATATCTGAATTCAAAGGGCACGAAGAGATATCTAATAAAGGCGAAACTGTATTTATCCACGATTTCTTTGGAGGGCTCTTAAGGGACGGGCGTAAGTAGATTCGGCACCCAAACCTCAGTATTCCTCATAATCTCAGTCCGAATGTCCTTCACGATATCACCCTAACAAGAGGCTTGTATGGTGTGGTAGGATTTCTTTGTGAATAAGGGCGGACATATTGGAGTATTTGATTCGGGGTTTGGCGGGTTAACCATACTCCGTGGAATAGTTAAAGAACTTCCAGAATATAGCTACATATATCTAGGAGATAATGCACGGGCTCCTTACGGAAATCGTTCCAAGGAACTTATCTACGAGTTCACGAAGCAGGCGGTAGACTTTCTTTTCACAAAAGGCTGCGAACTTATCATCCTGGCGTGTAATACAGCCTCAAGTGAAGCTCTTCATAAAATTCAGCAAGAATACTTACCAACTAAATATCCGAATAAAAATGTATTAGGTGTTTTAATACCAGCAGCTGAATACGCAGTAAATGTAACCAAAAATAATAAAGTTGGAGTTATTGCCACAGAAGGGACAGTTAACTCAGGTACATTTGTTAGAGAGTTAGAGAAGCTGAGCCCCAAAATAAAGGTAGTCCAGCAGGCGTGTCCACTCTTAGTGCCCATCGTTGAATCTGGGGCAGTAGACTCAAAAGCCACAAAACTGATTCTAGAAGAGTATTTGGCACCACTGAGAGAGCAGAATATAGATACTCTAATTCTAGGCTGTACCCACTATGGTCTATTAGAAAAGCAGATAAGAGATGTACTTGGAAATAATGTTGAGGTGATTTCCGAAGCGACTTGTGTTCCTCCCAAGCTTGGAGATTATTTAACTAGGCACGAAGAAATATCTAAAAAGCTAAGGCGTGACAGGAGCGTAAAATTTTACTCAACAGACCCAACAGATAAATTCATCACCCTAGGGAGTGAGTTCTACGGGGAAAAGGTTGCCGTTGAAAAGCTAACTACGCTGGAATACTAACCGTAAACAGGTTCTAATATCTTCCAGTCCCCAATACAAATTAAGTTAAAGGCTTTAATCCAATATCCCAACCATCCCTTCCTCTTTTCCAAAGTGTGAAATCTTTGAAGCTCTCCCCATCTTCTAATTTGCCTTCCTTAATCTCAAAACTATTTCCCGCATCAACCGTATACCAATTATCATCTATTTGAACTTCCGCCATTGAGTGATTTACGGAGCCGCTCTTGTCTTTAACCCTCAAAAAATTAGTAGGATATCCCTTGGCTTCACGTAGCGCTTGGAAGAGGATTACCAAATCAGTACACCCCTTAGTTTTATATACATATCCATCACTAAGCACCTGCTCTGCTGTCCTGGTCCACCTTAGGGTCCTTTCTGCAACAACAGTTGCATCGTTATATGGTTTGTTAATAATAGTCCCCTTGATGAACTCAAGGGCGTTTTTTACATAATCCAAACCGCTACCGCCTATCCCCGAGGCTACCTTTCTTATGTTCTCTGTTACCGCAATTTGGCTGATAGTATCCATTAGATAAATCTAACATACGGGTTCTAATATTCTCCAGCCGTCACTTTAGGCACCCAAACTTTAGTATTCCTCATAATCTCAGTCCGAACGTCCTTCACGATACCACCCAGATATTCTAGAGAATGTTTCTCAGTTCGCTTAGGGACTCAATTATCTTTTTGCACCCAGCCCTTTGGAAATCTTCTTTAGTATGGACACCCGTAGTTATCGCTATAAAGTCTAGTCCCGACTTGGTTGCCGCTTCGAAATCGTTTAGGTGGTCTCCAACATAGACCATCTCACCTTGGTTTCCTCCGAAGTATTTAATGGCTACATCAAATACCCTAGGGTCTGGCTTTACGTATTCTAGAGACTCCTCACCCTGAACACACTCAAAAAAGCTGGAGAGATGATAATACTCTAAGTTACCAACAAGAGATTTATATCTTCGTGAGGAGATGATGCCTAATCTGTATCCTTTACTCTTAAGATAGGCGAGTGTTCCAACCGCACCCTCGAAAGGTTTGGTAGTACTATGGTCATATATTTCAAAGTGAATTCTTTCGTGTTCTTCGAAATCGGTGTCTGGATGCAGTCTTTTAATCCTTTCTCTGTATGGGATGCCCCATAGTGATGCCATCTCCTCTTTAGTCACCCTTCTAAGACCAAGTCGTTCAGCGACCTGAAGATCGACATCATATATACTCGAGAATGTATCTACGATAGTATCGTCGTAGTCAAAAATAATTACCTTCTTCATAGCTTTGAGGATATCATAGAGGCTCTAGTATCCTCCAGTCCCTGACCCTGCGGAACTAACTGAATATTGGTGGTAAGATTTTGGAGTGAAGGAGGAAATAGCAAAAATTACCAGATACTTAGCTATCAGGGGCATATTCATTAGGGAGGGATCCGCATCTATTGATGAGCTTAGTTATCTTGCAGATTTGACCCAACGCGAGAATGCTCAATTAATAGGCGAAATTGGTTTTAATGCTGGGTTCTCAAGTTATGCCTTTCTCAAGGCGAACCCAAGGGTGGAGGTAGTCTCATTTGATATAGGGCATCATAGGTATGTTAAATCTGCCAAAAAGTTTATTGACCGACAATTTCCTGGGCGACACAAGTTGATTTATGGGGACTCCAGAGATACTGTTTCTAGATTTGCTAAGGAGAATCCCAGCGTCCGCTTCGACCTTGTTTTTATTGATGGTGGACATGACTACGAAATTGCTAAGGCAGATATCTTAAATTTTAAACAACTATGTACAGAAAAGACGGCCGTTGTTATGGATGACTTGGTGCCATGGCTTAAATGGGGAATGGGGCCGATGAAAGCTTGGGAAGAGGCAGTAAATGATGGTCTAGTAAAACAGGAAGAAGTTATAAAAGACGGGATGAGGGTTAATAGAGTGGACCCTCCCGGTAAGAATGTCTGGGCTTTGGGACGATACGTGTATAAGTGAACAAGTTCTAATGTTCTCCCATTTGATATAATAAAGGCATGAAACAATTGACTGCCCTAAAGACGATTTTGGGCGTGGGTTTATTCGGATTACTGTTTTCTGGATATCTGTCGTATCAGGAGTTTTTCGGCGATGCAGACAATACGGGCTGTGATGCCTTGGGACAACCTGGAACAATCTTTGGGTATCCACCCTGCATTTATGGCTTCTTTATGTATCTGTTGATGGTAGTTCTTTCAGCCCTAGGACTTAGAAAGAAAAATAATTAGTTAGACCTAAAAAGATTTTAGGTCTGTTATAATAAGATCCATGAAGGGCTTCCTAACTTTTATCCGTGAGCAGGGAGTAATTGGTCTGGCTGTAGGTTTCATCTTGGGAGGTGCGGTTAGTAAGGTAGTTACTTCCTTAGTAGAAAATATAATTCAACCTCTATTGGGATACGTTCTTGGTTCAGCGGGAGGATTAAACTCCCTGGCCTTCGGACCCATTACCTATGGCCAATTTATCACAGCCTTCGTAGATTTTTTAGTTATTGCAGCAGTGGTGTATCTCATCTTCAAGGGTCTGGGGTTAGGTAAGTTAGGCAAGAAAAAAGGGTAATAAGTAAAAGATTTATTTAAGCAACGTGAACTTAATTGAAGCGATAGTTTTAGGAATAGCCCAAGGAATAACAGAATGGATACCCATTAGTTCAGAGGGAATAACGGTGCTGTTGGGAGTTAAATTCTTTGATGGGATAACGGTCACCGAGCTTATTAGGCTCTCCCTATACTTACACCTAGGAACCTTCCTAGCGGCTACCATCTACTTCAAGAAAGATGTCGTTAACCTAGCAAAGCAGTTATTTAGATACCCCAAGGCGGATGTGCAAACCAAAGCCACTTTAAACTTTTACATTGTAGCCACACTCATAAGCGGAGCCCTAGGGATAGCCATACTGAAGTTGATAGAAATACTGGAGGGAAACCTGGATCTACCCAGTAAAGTTGTGGTAATTGCCTTGGGCGTACTGCTTCTTGTAACCGGATCCGTTCAGTTGAAAAAGAAAATAGAGGGGCAAAGGACTCCAGGGCAAGCCAACCTAACGGATAGCATATTAACCGGTGTTGCCCAGGGCTTGTCTGTACTTCCCGGGTTTTCTCGCTCGGGCATGACCGTCGCGACACTTTTGCTTAGGGGTTTTGACGATATGCAGTCCTTGAAAATGAGTTTTATATTGAGCCTGCCAGCCGTTTTAGCCGGCAATATCTTCTTGAATGCGGTTAACTTTGTCTTCACGGCAGAATTATTTGTGGCTCTAGCCCTATCCTTCCTAGTAGGGATAGCTAGCATCCATTTCTTTTTGAGTTTCGCTAAGAGGGTTAAGTTCGGCTACTTCGTAATCTTCTTTGGAACATTAGTCCTAGCCTCCGCCTTCATCTGATGTGGAAAGAAGTTGTTAAATGGTCAAAGGGGAAATCTCAATATGTATCTATTGGTCTTTTCTTCCTTTGGGGAATACTGATGAGTACCCTTTCTGGTGGAATTGGCACTATTTGGACCATCCCCATATTGCTTTTGACCCACACAGTGAGTGGGTTGGGGATATATTTCGGATTTTTGAAGGATTCATCCGGGAAAATAGGAGTTTTGGGGATTATCCTCAACCTTTTGGGTATGATCTATAACCTCAGTATAGATATGCTCTCCGCTTTGCTTTGATTTTGGTAGAATATATATAAGAAAGGTCGCATAACGTAAAAACAATATGGACCTATCTATTTTCCTCGGGCAAGTAGTCAGTGTCTACCTGATCATCATGGGCCTGGCGCTTTTCATCAACAAAGAAGAGATGTTGAAAGCCGCCCGTGAGTTCATGGGAGCAAATGCCAGTTTTGTCTTCTATGGCGCACTCGCTTTGATCCTGGGATTGTTGGTAGTTTTCTCTCACAATGTTTGGGACGGGACGTGGAGAGTGATTATCACCCTCATGGGTTGGGCTGCGACGATAAAGGGGGCAACGGCGATGCTTTTCCCGAAAATGCTGAAGGGTATGACCGGCTTCTTCATCAAATCCCCAATAATTAACTTCATGGGGTTTGTGGTGCTAATACTTGGCGTGTACCTAGCCCTCCAGGTTTTCTAGAAAAGCTTCCCTAGTGAGGAGTCGCTCTGCGGGGCGGCTCTTTGCTTGTTTGAAGGGTGCTGATACGATTGATAGGTAATAAATGAAGTTACGCATTAAATACCCGAACCTTACCCTGCTGGGGGCATCCATAGTAGTGGCTATTGGCCTAGCATACTTCAATGTTTTTGATAAAGCCTTGGGTAGCCTAGGAAGCTTTGGATACCTAGGTGCGTTTGTGGCTGGCATCCTTTTCCCTATCACCTTCACCTCTCCCATAGCGGCCTTTGCCTTCTTCTATCTCGGGGAGCACTACAATATCCTTTCCGTAATAGGCCTTGGGGCAGTAGGGGCTGTCTTAGGAGATCTAATTATCTTTACCTTCATTAAAGACGGAGCTATAGCCGAGATTGAAGAGATCCGCGAGGAACACAAGATAGCTCACCCCATTCACGGACATCGCAAGAGACACGAAGCTTTGGTAGAGCTTTTCCACAGCAGGTACTTCCACGCCTTGGCGCTCTTTATCGGAGGCATTTTAGTCCTATTGCCCGGGCCGGACGAGTTCGGCATAGCGATTTTTGCCTCGTACAAATTTGATATGAGAAAATTCATCCCATTGTCTTTAATTTTGAACACGGGCAGCATCTCGCTAGTAACTCTGTTGGGTAAGTGCCACTTAGGAGCTTGCGGACTATAAAATGAAAGACCCCCAAATTCAAAAACTGGTTAAGGCGGAACTCAAAAGGCAAAAGGAGACCCTTGATTTAATTGCTTCAGAAAATATGGCTTCGCCGGAAACGTTGGAGTTGCTCTCCTCGACTTTGTCCAATAAATATTCTGAAGGATATCCAGATAAACGTTACTACCCGGGTAACACTTATGCCGACAAGGTAGAAAAATTGGCCCAAGCGAGGGCCCTGAAGATGTTCGGACTCTCCCCGGAGAAATGGCACGTGAACATGCAACCATATTCCGGATCCCCAGCAAACTTCGCGATCTATTTTGCCTTAGTTGAGCCGGGAGAAACCATTATGGGCATGAAGCTCGCCGATGGGGGGCACCTTACTCATGGCCACAAGGTTTCGGCTACCGGGAAGATTTGGAAAAGTGTTCAGTATGGCGTAGATCCCAAAAGCGGCAGGGTGGATTTCAAGGAAGTGGAGGCTCTGGCCAGCAAGCACAAACCCAAAATTATCGTCTCCGGTTTTACCGCCTATCCTCGCACGTTTGAATTCAAGAAATTCAGAGAGATCGCAAACAAAGTGGGAGCGTACCATATGGCGGATATTTCCCACATCGCGGGTCTTGTTGCTGGAGGAGCCCACCCGTCTCCTTTTCCCTGGGCAGATGTAGTTATGACTACAACCCATAAATCCTTAAGGGGACCAAGGGGAGCTATGATTTTTGCTAGCAAGGAATCAAAGGTGGCTAAGAAAAATAAAGTTAATCTTCCTAGCGCTATCGACAAAGCTGTCTTCCCCGGGCTTCAAGGGGGACCGCACGATAATGTCACAGCCGCCAAAGCCCAAGCGTTTTTCGAGGTTCTTAAGCCAGAGTTCAAGGTATATGCCAACCAGATCGCTAAAAACGCCAAAGCTTTGGCTAAGGCTCTCATTAGCAAAGGATTTAATTTAGTTAGCGGGGGAACAGATACTCACCTGATTTTAGTGGATGTGCGTTCTATGGGCGTGGATGGCATGGCAGCAGAAAGGCGTCTAGAGAAAGCCGGTATTATAGCCAACCGCAATTCCGTACCGGGAGACCCTTCGCCATTCAAGCCATCTGGTGTAAGGTTGGGCACGCCCTCTTTGACCACAAGAGGTATGAAAGAAAAGGATATGAGGCTAGTTGCAAATCTTATCTACAGAGCCATTAAGGGAGAGAAAAACGTCCGAGAAGAAGTTCTAAAGCTATGCAAAAGATTTCCGGCCAAACGGTTTCTGGTGAAATAGTAGCGCGCCTCCAGGGGCTCCCTAAGGTCAAAAAAATCCTGGCGGCTGTAATGGTGGGTGAGGACCCAACTTCTTTAAGTTTTTTGCGTCAGAAAAAGCAGTTTGCCAGCAAGCTCGATGTGGATTTTAGGCGTTATGATCTTCCTGCGAGTATGGGTAACGATGGACTAAGGGAGGAGGTGGGAAGGATATCCAAACAAAAAAGCGTGGGGGGAATAATCGTACAGTTGCCCCTACCCGCAGGGGTCAACAAGTACTATGTGTTGAATGCCATAGCTAAGGAAAAAGACGTTGATGTGTTGAGCGAGCGCGCCCTCGGTGCTTTCTATAATAACCGTAGTCCGGTTTGCCCTCCCGCCGTAGAGACTGTGAAGGAGATAATAGAAAGACAGGAAATAGATCTATCTAAATCCAATGTGGCGGTAGTTGGATTAGGGGCGTTAGTAGGAAGGCCTGTTGCCTTGTGGCTTATGGGTAAATGCGCCCACTTAGACTTACTGGGTAGAGGTAGTAACTTGGAAATTTTAGGAGAAGCGGACATTGTTATTTCGGGAGTGGGAGAGGCTGGTTTGATTAAACCAGCCAACCTTAAAGAGGGCGCGGGCGTCATAGATTTCGGTTACTACTACTTCGAAGACGGGAAACTCTCCGGAGATTTGGACATGACCTCTCCGGATATAGATAAACTTTCCTTCTACACTCCGACCCCGGGAGGAACAGGGCCTATTCTAGTAGCAAAACTTTTAGAAAACTTTTATAAGCTAAATAGCAGTAATGTCTAAACGTACCACCTTCGCCTTTTTGGGATTGATACTGCTCTCCGGCATAGCTTTTGCCGCAAAGGGCTTTTTGGGGAACGAGAAGGTGTCGGTAGTTAATAAAGACGGAGGAGCATTTGATAACCAAAGTGGGGATTTATCGATTCTTGTGCTGGGACAGGTGGGACCCGGACAGGGAGGCAGGTGGCACGCCGCGCCCAACCTTACGGACGCCATTGTTTTGCTCCACTACCACCAAGCAAGCAACACCGCGAACCTAATTTCTCTCCCCAGGGATCTCTATGGAAAATTCGGAGAAGAGTACTTCAGGTTAAATAGGCTATACGAGGAGGGGAAGATAGATGACCTTCTTGGGGGGGTCAACGCCATCACGGGTATAGAGGTGAATAAATATATAGTTGTTGATTTGGGGATAGTGAGTAGAGCCATAGACAGTTTGGGAGGAGTAGATATTGATTTGCCCTCCCCAGTTACCGATCCGGTAAGTGGCTTTACTCTAAAGGCTGGACCTCAAAAGTTAAACGGAGAAGATGCTATATGGCTCATTAGAAACCGTTTTGCTCCGGAGGGAGACTTTTTCAGAGAGAAAAACCAGCATTTGGTAATAGAATCTGCCTTTAATAAGTTCAGCAGTCTATCCTCATGGCGCAAAACGGCTGTGATGTTTAATCTTCTGCCAGAGATCAATAAAAGTCAGTCCAACTTCAGCATGGGAGATGTTTTCTATAAATTAGGGAGGATAGACGACATTAAATTCAATAGTATAGTGTTGGATTTTAGCACGGGACTTTTAGTAAGCAGTAAAGTCCTGGGGGATGATGGAGAAGAGGCGTACATTTTAATCCCCAGCGAGGGAATCAATGAATACGGGAAGATTAAAGAATTTATTGATCAAAAAATCTCCTAAGATTCTTTGGGTTCAGATGCCTTCATCACAGCCTTCTCCATTTCTCCCAAAAGTTTTTTATCATCCTTAAGGGTTTGGCGGGCCGCCTCGATACCTACTCCTAATTTTGTTTCTCCGAAACTGTAGCTGGCGCCAGCTTTCCTCACTAACCCAGATTCTAAAGCCAACCCCAAAACATCTCCCTCATAGGAAATACCTTCTCCATAGAGGATATCGAATTCAGCGACCCTGAAGGGAGCAGCTACTTTGTTTTTTACCACCTTCGCCTTGGTGCGAGAGCCAATCACTTCCTCGCCCTTCTTGAGCTGTGCCTTGCGTCGTATATCCACACGTACCGAGGAATAGAATTTGAGAGCTCTTCCACCTGGCGTTGTCTCTGGGTTGCCGAACATGATGCCGATCTTCTCGCGCAACTGATTGATGAAGATAATGATCGTGCCGCTTTGGGCAGCGATGGCCGTAATTTTGCGCAAGGCCTGAGACATCATGCGCGCTTGCAAGCCAATGAATTTAGATTCCATATCCCCATCAATTTCTGCCTTAGGAGTCAGAGCGGCTACGGAGTCTATCACCACAATATCAATCATTCCTGATCGGATGAGGCTCTCGAGGATATTGAGAGCCTCCTCGCCGCTATTGGGTTGAGAAATTAAAAGTTCGTTTGTTTTCACCCCGATTTTCTTTGCGTAATCTGGGTCCAACCCGTGCTCGGCGTCTATAAAAGCTGCCCTACCCCCCTTGGCTTGAGCGCGCGCAATGGTGGAGAGAGCCAAGGTAGTCTTGCCGGAAGACTCTGGCCCGAATATTTCAATAATCCTTCCTTTGGGAAACCCCCCTACTCCCAAAGCCATATCGAGCGATAGGGAACCGGTAGAGATAACGTCTACATTTACCTTCCTCGCGTCTCCCAGTTTCATAATGGCCTCCTCGCCGTACTTGGTACGGAGAGTTTCCAGAAGACTATCCAAGTCTTTTACTGTCTCTTCTCTAGTTTTCTTCTTGGCCGGTGTCATTTGTTGTTTCGATGGTGGGTGGTTGATAGAATACTTGTTTCACTAATTTGGTTTCCCTTCCGAGATAACGTTTTGCTCTGAAATCTAAAGTGTTGAGCCCAAGCTCTAGTTGAACCTGCTTCTCGAAAACCCCGATATCATTAGTATAGATTATTTCTCCGTTTAGGGTTAGTCGGTCATCTGGATTAATCGTCCCCGTTACTGTTATAACCGACTCCTCGGTTGTATCTGGGACAGTCACTTCTATATCGGGTTTCCCCAAAATACGGTTGAAGTTCAAGCTGATCAGCAAAAACACCACTATTCCCGAAAGAATCCAGATCATAGTTGATTTGCTCATCTTCTGTAAGGCGAAGCGGTTTGAAGGAAGGCGATCTTTTTCTCCGGAAGAGAGGGCTTCTACAGAAGATCTAAATACTTGCCATAGATAGTCGTTTTCTGCCCCCAACGTAACCGATATCTTAAAAAGATATCCCCTGATGTATGGTTGAGAGGGGAGTTGATCGAAGTTGCCTTCGAGGAGTGCGTCTATGAAACGACTGGGAACATCCGTGAGGCTGGCTAGCTTTGCGGCTCCCACCCCTTTGGACTTCATTAGTTTCTTTAAAACCTCTACTATATCTTCTACCTCATCCATAGTATTCGTTATTTTCTTCCTCTGCTTCACCTTCGTCATATGACTCATCGACGGCTGCCTTGGGAATGTCTATTAAAATATCTCTAGGCTTTGACCCGTCCGCCGGCCCTATCACCCCCTTTGATTCCATGATATCGAGGAGTCTGGCGGCTCTCGCGTATCCAACCCTTAGTCTTCTCTGTAGCAAGGACGCAGAGGCTTTTTTGGCTCGTATTACTACATCCAACGCTTCGTCATACAAATCGTCGTCGCCTTCGCCATCCATATTGTATAGGTTGGGCTTACTGAGACTTTCTCCCATTTCCTCACTTAGGGTGTCGCTGGTAGCCCCCCTGTTTTCTGCGTTAATAAACTCGACTACCCTGGAGACTTCATCTTCTTCTATGAGGCTCCCCTGGATACGCTTGGGCTTCGAGTATTCGGATGAAATGAAGAGCATATCTCCTCCGCCTAAGAGTTTTTCTGCACCGGCGTGATCTAAAATGGTGCGAGAATCTACCTGGCTTGCCACCTGCAAAGCTATACGAGAGGTGATATTAGCTTTGATAAGGCCGGTTATAACTTCAACGGAGGGGCGTTGGGTAGAGACAATTAAGTGTATACCCGTAGCGCGTGCCATTTGGGCCAAGCGCACAACGGCGCTTTCCATTTCTCTCCCGAAAGTACTCATCAAGTCGGCGAGCTCGTCAATGATGATTACCATGTACGGCAAGATGTCATCATTTCTGTCTTTGTTATACCCCACAATATCTCTCTTACCCGCATCAAGAAGCAGTTCATAACGACGCTCCATTTCCTGGATGGCGAATTTGAGGGCCGCAATTGCTCTTTTGCCGTCGGTGATTACGGGGGAGAGAAGGTGGGGAATTCCATCGTAGACAGACAGCTCTACCTTTTTGGGATCGATCATAATAAATCTCAAGGTGGCGGGTGAGTTCTTGTAGAGAAGAGAGACAATTAAGGAATGAATGGCTACGGATTTGCCGCTTCCCGTTGATCCCGCAATCAACATGTGAGGCATCTTGGCAATGCTAGTGAATATGGGTTCTCCTGAAACATCCCTTCCAAGAGGGATACTAAGATTGCTGCTCTTACTAAACTCCGGATAGTGGAGGAGTAGCCCTAAGCGCACAATACTCGCTACCTTGTTTGGAACTTCTATACCCACCAAGGATTTTCCGGGGATGGGCGCTTCGATGCGGATGGGGTGAGCGGCCAGAGCAAGGCTTAGGTCCTGGTTTAGGGCTTCGATTCTGGAGAGCTTTACCCCCTCGGCTGGTTTGAGGGTGTACCTGGTTACTTTTGGTCCAATGGTAATCTCGCCCATCTCTACGGGAATACCGAAGCTTTCCAACGTACGTTTGATAATGTTGGCGTTGGCTCTCAAATCTCCAACCATCGGTTTGTCAGAACTGGTTTTGAGAAGTTTTAAAGGAGGAAATTTGTAATCCTTAAGGGCTGCCTTGAGTCCGCTGTCACTAAAGAGTCCAAACCCATCTGTCTTGGGAGCGGGTTTAGCCTCCTCTTTATGCTCACCCGAAACTTCTTCGGTTGGATGATCGTCAATGTCCTGGAGCATGATAACGCGGGGCTCCTCCTCCTTGGATCTTTCCTTAGATTTGAATTTGATATTCAAAGGTATGTTCAAGGTGGCTAGCATGGAGGCAGCGAGGATAGTTAGATTGATTATCAAAGAGGCGCCTTTTCCAAAAAATGATTCAAGACTGCCGAGCACCGTCCCGGCTAAACCGCCTGTGCCCTCCGAGATGATATCGAGTATTCCCAATCCAGAGAGGACAAAGAAGATGGCGCCGACAATGGTGGGGGTAGCCAGAAACTGGTCATTTTTAGTGAGGGCGTTAATGCCCATTAAAACCAAAACGGCGGGGATTAAATAGTAGCCCCATCCGAGTAACGTCTCTAGTCCTAGGTATATATATTGCCCAATGGGGCCAGCCCAGCCTAATCCGGAGAGAAAAAAGATAACTGCTAAGCCAAGAAAGACAACGGCTAAAATACTAGCCTTGGTTTCTGGGCGGAGTCCGCGCTTCTTTTCCTCCTCCTCTTTTCGCTCTCTTTTCTTAGCTTTACTCTTCTTGCCCATGCTCCATCATTTAACAACAAAAAGGATGGCAGGGAAAGGCGTGATTGTGATACGATCACTATTAAATGACCATGGATTTGACCTCCAGGAGGGCGGCTTTCAAGAAATACGATATACGGGGGGTATACCCGGAAATGATAGACGAGGACCTAGTTGCCGTCGTGGCTAGGAGTTTGGCGGCTAAGGTGTTCAAAAAAGGAACGGTTATTTTGGGGAGGGATGCTCGCAACAGCTCTCCTTCGTTATATGAATCTGCCAAACTGGCTCTTGGTGAGTTCAAGGATATCAAGGTAGAGAACGTTGGCCTTATGACCACCCCCATGCTTGTTTTCCTGATCCATCATCTAGGAGCTGTGGGAGGAATCATGATCACGGCTTCCCATAATCCCAAGGAAGACAACGGTGTTAAGGCGGCGGACACTAAAGGACCCATCGGCGGGGAAGAGATGTGGAAGCTAATTCAATGAATTACGTTAAAGAGTACGCCAACTTTCTAAGGCAGTTTATAAACACACCGAACAAGGTGAGAGTTCTCTTTGACTCATCTAATGGTTCAACGGGCATGGTTCTAAAAGAGCTCTACTTAAACCACTCCCAGGTGGAAGCGGTTTTTGTAAACGACAATCCTGATGGAGAGTTTCCGGCTCACGGAGCAAATCCTCTGACCAAAGGTGCAATAGATGATGTGGGGCAGGCTGTATTGAAAACCCAAGTTGATATAGGTGCGGTTTTTGATGGAGATGGAGACAGGGTGTTCTTCTTTGACGAGAAAGGTAGTGTTTTAAGCTCGTACGAAAGCTTTCGATGTATAAAAGGTGGGTTTAACCCTCCATATGTATTGGACTCTAGGGCTTTGGCTGAATTCACTATGCCTAACGAACAGGTAGTGCAAACAAAAGTAGGATATTACTTCATCAGAAAAGCTATGGAAGAACACAACGCGGAGTTGGGAGCAGAATACACCGGCCACTTCTACTTCAAAAACTTCTTCTACGCAGATTCGGGGATTCTAGCGGCTGTGTACATGATTAATTACCTATCTTCACTAAAGGGGGGCGGTAAAGCGTTAAGCGAAGTTGGAGACACAGAAGATTTCATTAGATTACCGGAGGTGAATTTCAAAGTGAGCTCTCCTGAGGGAGCAATAGATAAACTCAAGGCCTATTTTGTACAAGATAAACAAGTTCGGATAAGTGAGTTGGACGGACTTACGGTGTACGCACAGAAATTTGCGCTCAATATCAGAGCCTCTGCTACTGAACCCTTGCTTAGGTTTACCTTGGTCGCAAAAGACCAGAAAGTACTAAAAACTATTGCAGGTAAAGTAGAGGGACTCTTGGGCAAGGATGAATAGGAAGAAACCTATATACCTGGACTACGCCGCCTCTACCCCAGTTGCCCCGGAGGTTATGGCGTATATGAAGCCGTACTTTTCAAAAAAGTTTGGGAACTCCGGCTCATTGCACTCATTTGGCCAAGAGGCACAGGCTGTATTGGATAAAGCTCGTATCATCATAGCCGATGAGATAAATGCCGACTTTGACGAGGTTATTTTTACATCCTCCGCGAGTGAAGCTAATGACCTTGTAATAGACGGCATCTTTGAGGGATCTAAGATAGATAGCCCTAAGATTATTATTTCCGAGATAGAACATGAATCTGTGAGTCAAACCGTAGAGGCTCTCGCAGAAAGAGGGGCGGAGGTGATTAAGTTGCCGGTTTCAAAGGATGGTTTTGTGGATCCGGAAGAGTTAAGAAAAGCTTTAGATGAAAGAACTATATTAGTTTCCATTATTTTTGCCTCCAATGAGATAGGGACTATCCAGCCGATAGAAAAGATAGCCCAATTTATTAAATCTTTTAAAGAAGAACATAATTCAATGTACCCAGTATTCCATACCGATGCCGTACAGGCCGTATCCTCTATAGAAATTGATGTAAGGGCGTTGGGAATAGATTCCCTGACCCTCTCTTCCCAAAAGGTATATGGCCCTAAGGGTGCAGGTGCCCTTTATATCCGGAAAACATTCCTGCCGCACCTTAAACCCCAATTAATAGGAGGCGGTCATGAATTTGGCTTGAGGGCATCAACTCCTAATACGCCTGCGATAGCGGGATTTGGAAAGGCACTGGAACTTTTGATCAAAGAAAGAAGCACAAAGAGCAGAGAATTAATGGTTTTGCGCAATCGGCTTTTAGATGGGTTGAGGAAAGTAGTTCCCGGAATAGAAGTAAACGGCAGTATGGAAAACCGTTTGCCAGGGAATCTCAATGTATATTTCCCAGGCAGGGGAAACGATAACTTGGTAGTTAGGTTTGATTTGTCCGGAGTGGCAGTTTCCGCCGGATCAGCTTGTTCTGTTAGGTCTAACAAAGTTTCTAAAGCAATTCTAGCTTTGGGTTACTCCGTAGAAAGAGCAGGATCAAGCATTCGCTTTACCCTGGGAAACCTCACAACGAGCAAGGAAATAGACGAAACAGTTATGAGGACAGAGGGAGTTCTAGTCCAATAGGGCATCCAGAGTTATGGGTGCGTTTAATAGGGGGGAGCAAGCTATGTGGACAGCACAAGACCACTTTCATTTTCGTTGTATAATATATAGAGGTATGAAAATGCTCCTCGAGTTTGACCACAAAAAGGCTACCCAAGTGGCAAATTACCTTACCAAGAAGGAAGGTGACCAAATAGATAAGTTAAAACTTATCAAATTGATCTATCTTGCGGATAGGTTTCATTTGAGGCGATATGGTCGCCCCATAACTAACGACACATATCTTGCTATGCCCCTCGGCCCAGTTGGGTCATCCGTAAAAGACATTATTGAGTTCTCTGACTTTCTTGATGAAGCAGAGCGGAAATATGCCGCAACCTATCTGGGACTTGGAGGTATTGAAAATACTATAGTTTCCAGAGCAGACGTTGATGCAGACGTATTCTCAAAAAGCGAGCTCGAGGCACTCGACTTTGCATATAATAAATTCGGAGATAATTCCGCGTCTAATTTGGTCGACGTCACCCATCGCTATCCAGAGTGGAATAAGTTTAAGTTGGCACTCGAATCAAAGGGAACGACTCGAGAATCGATGTCATACTCAGACTTCTTTAAAAATCCGAGTGGCATCACGGACGATCAATTTACATTGTCCGCAGACATCCTTTGTGCGTCGCAAGAGCTTTTCGAGGAGGATTATAAGGTTGCTGAGTACTGGAGATAACCGATACGCTAAAACTCGATGGGAAATTCGTCCTATTCTCTTATCTCAGAAACAATTGAGACTGGCTCAGTCTACTACTATGAGGAGAAAGAGCTCTCTTCAAGTGAGCCCCACTACTTCATTGTTTTGAACATAAATCCTCGTAGTGAGGGAACTCTAATACTTGCCTGTGTTTCTTCGAAAGTTAAGAAAAGAAAGCGGATTGCCAAATCTCTTGGATTTCCAGGAAGAACTTTGGTTGTGGTATCGCCATCGGAGTATCCGATATTCGATACGGAAAGCGTGATAGATTGCAACAGGACTTTTGAGAGAACTATTCAATCATTAGCAGACAAGTTGGAAAAGAAACAGCTTAAGATATGTAAAATTTTGATGCCGAAAGAAATTGTCCAAAAGCTCATAAGCGGGACGCTGGCGAGCAACCAGACATCCGAGGGGGTTAGAAAAATACTTCTGGGGATTTAGGCAATCCACAGATGAGGAGCGGTCAAGCCCAGATTGCCCAATTCTCGTGATATTTCTACCTAATCCAGAGTTCTGAACTCGTCCAATAGAGGGAGCAGGCTTGTTTTTATTGTAAGTCTCTCCCCATCTCTAGGTAGGCCTCTTTACATATTTTAGACAGCTGTATTCTGAATGCCAGATATCCCCCCTGTGCCCCTCGATTAATTTTAAGAACTTTGGAGACTTGTTCCCACAAGATCTCGCTTTCACCCACATTGCTATGTTCTAACCGTTTAATTTTTTCTTCTAGCCCTTGCTTTGGGGTATTCAAAATTTCGGCGAGCGTCGCTTTACTTTCTTGTCTATCTAACCCGCCCAAATTACCAAGGTCTATCCAGAACCAAATAATCAGTGTTATTAATAATTCATCGGCATCCCTACGCTCATAGTTCTTAACTACTTTTATAAGATTTCCCTGCTCTGGTTTAAAAAAATAATCGATGACCCTGTTCGCCATAAGGCTCAGAAAACCAGCGAAGACTATGCTTAGATGCGGGTCTTTTATATTCTCTATTCTTTTTGCAATATCGTTTTGGGCTGGTACAAAAACCTTATTAAAATGTGAGATGTTCCCACTTAAAGCATCAACCAAGCCCATACATCAGATTATACTCCCAAGTAGGTTCTAACATTGTTCACTAGGGGGTCACGTTTCTAGAGTTAAAGCCCTGAAATAGGTTCTAACGTCGTCTATTAGGGGGAGCATTGTCTTGACTAATAGCATTATGTGTGGTTCCCTTACCCTACGTACCTAAGGAGGGTGATACCGCATGATGTCCTCAGAGAGCAGGACGTGTAACGAGTGTGACTATCCAGTGACCTATCACTGGATCTGGGATGCTCACGATCCCGCGCCCGTGACGCAGTTCACCGCGAAGATCATCGTTGGCAAGTCGCGGGGACTCTATGGGGTCATGGACCGCTGTCCGCAATGCGAAGCCGTGCTGACGCTTGACAGTACGACGAAGGTTGGAAACGACTGATACCACACGCCGCCGATGACTGGGAGGGCCGTCTCAACAGACGACGCTCTCACGAGGCGGCTTTTCCCATTTTTAGGTTTATAGATACCAATACTTTCTCCAAACCCTTTTCATACTCACTCAATCCACAGCTTTGAGCGTACTTAATAGGAAGTGCCACACACTTGATACTTTGGTACAATTTGAGTATTGTATAAGCCAAAATGAACTCTTTTAATCGTTTTACCGTCAAGGCTCAAGAAGCGCTTCAGAAAGCTCAGGACCTGGCTAGCGCCCAAAACCATGGGGAATTTAGGGTACTCCACCTTTTGGCTGCTTTGATAGCTGACCACGATTCGTTAGTGAGGCCCATCCTGGAAAAATCGGGGGCGGAGCTTGAATCTTTAAGTATGCAAATTGACGAGGAGCTACGCAGGCTTCCTAAGATATTCTCCACCGCCTCTATCGGCCAGATATATCTTTCAAGAGAGATTTTGAAGATCATAGACCGGGCTGCAAGGAGCGCTATGGCCAACAAAGATGAATTCATTTCCTGCGAACATCTTCTTTTGGGAGTCTTGGAGGTAGACTCCGGCGCCAAAGAGCTTTTAGAGAACTTGGGAGTAAAGAGAGAAAGCGCTTTGCGTATGATGTCGAAGCTGCGTGGTAGCGCCAAGGTTACCAACGAAAGCCCCGAGGCCACTTTCCAGGTCTTGGACAAATATGCCATCAACATGACGGATATGGCGAAGGAGGGAAAGCTGGATCCGGTCGTGGGGAGAGAAGAGGAATTGCGCAGAGTAGTTCAAATCCTTTCTCGCCGCACCAAGAACAACCCGGTTTTGATCGGAGAACCGGGAGTGGGGAAAACCGCCATTGTAGAGGGATTGGCTCAGAGGATAGTATCGGGAGATATTCCAGAAACCCTCAAAGGGAAACAGCTAATTGCCTTGGATATAGGATCCTTGATCGCGGGCACAAAGTTCAGAGGTGAGTTCGAGGACAGGCTCAAGGCCTTTATCAAAGAGATCAAGAACGCCCAAGGAGAAATTATTCTCTTTATTGATGAAATCCACATGATCGTAGGGGCAGGAGCGGCCGAAGGCGCCGTGGACGCCTCTAACCTTTTGAAACCGGCTCTCGCCCGGGGAGATCTCCACGCCATAGGGGCAACCACAACTAAGGAATACCAGAGATATATGGAGAAAGATCCTGCCCTGGAGCGCAGGTTCCAACCGGTATTTGTAGAGGAACCGAACATCGAAGACAGCGTTACGATTCTAAGGGGACTCAAGGAAAAGTATG
>Ga0075649_107_pt1 | contig 28588 bp, 31 predicted proteins | sample RifGroA1_FD_68394 | JGI IMG/M metagenome (GOLD analysis project Ga0075649, IMG submission 68394) | Microgenomates bacterium GW2011_GWA1_45_10 | reverse complement strand
GCCAGAGACCATTTGAAGACTGCCTCTATTAACTGGCCCAGATCAGTAGGTAGGCCTTTATTGGGTACAGGCAGGGTGTCGGATTTGGTGAAGGGGATGGAATCCGAATCGCCAAAAGCCGACGCTACCGTCGGTACTCGGCTGTCGGGTAAATCCGGACAGGCCGGCCCGCATAGATCCGCTCGGGGCGAGTCCTTTGAAATTTTGTGGACGACAAGCTCGCCCCGATCTCCGGCTGCGGCGATGATGATGTTTTTACTCTGGCTGTCGTAAGCGATGTCCCAGCTCGCGGCCGGACAGTTATCAATGATAATCGAATTCTTCTGGCCCCACGGGTGCATCACGCACGAGTCAAAGCCGTTGAAGGTGGCAACCCAGATTTTCCCCTCCACGGCAAAAAGCTTGGGCACGCCGTCGGCCAATCCCGCTCCGAGATTTATAATTTCACCATTCGGCTCCCGGCCCCACATTCCGCCGCCGTAGCCGCCCCAGGCCGCATAATTGCCGATCGCGCTGATGTCGAGGACCCGCCCTTTTATTTCGAACTCGGATATTTTTTGGTAGTCCTTGTAAATACAGATGGGGCCTTCATTACTGCCGCCGTCACAAGTGGCATAAACCATATCTCCGGTGATTGCTGGAATCCCGCCCTCGCCGATGACGTAGTAGTCGGCAACCAGATTTGTGCCGGCATAAACCAAAGTCCAGTGATTATCTTTGGCTCGCAAGCCGCCGCCGGCTATCGCGGCCGAAACTCCCGCTCGGGCCTCGGGGTCAATTTCCGATAAGTCCATTAGTTCCGGCTGCCATGATCCAACCGTGGCTTTATACAGATCAAGATTGCAGGGCAGAAGCAGGGTCGTACTGTTTAGCCAACTGCCGACTCGGCAGGTTACATCCGGATAGGGCGAGGTCAGATTTTTGGTTTCCTTTGTCTCCAGATTCATAACCACGCTGCGGGCGTTGCCGTAAATGACATATTTTCCATCCGGAGACAGATGCGGCCACCAGCCGTCGCCGGGGACATTTATGGTTTCATTGATTGTGCCCCGCGGCGCGGCCTTGAAATCCACTGGCCCCTCATCCGCCGAAAAGGCCGGCAGGGCGGCCGACAGAAACACAGCCATCAAAAAGAATTTATTAAAAATTGACATGGATATTGCCGCCGGTGGTGGTTTGGAGCTGGCAGACATATTCGTCGGCCAAAGAGACCGCGCCGGCTTTTTCGGCAGCCGCGTAAAAATACGCGAAACATTTATCGTGGGGCGAAATGTTAAAGTCTACGCAGGTTCCCGCGTTAGGGCTCCCGGGTTTATGGCAGGCCGATTCACTTGGCCCGTTGTTTAACTGCAGGGCCGAAGAGATGGTGACGGCGCACGCCGGGCCGGCGGCGGTGTAGACGTCAATCAGGTTTTTAATTTTCGCGGCGGTCTGGGGCGAAACAAGGCATTTACCGTCAGCCGATTCACAGCCGTGATCCGCGGTATAATTCGAAATGTCCACGCACTGGCCGGTGTCGGGACAGCCGCCGGCCGGAGCGGAGCTGAATTTTTTACTGCAAACCGCGCCGGCCGGCGGCTTCACCGGCCCGCCCGGGCCGGCTTGGCCCGCCGCCTGCCCTCCCGGCAGTCCCGGGAGATTGAAGGTACTGCGCACTAGCCAGAGACCATTTGAAGACTGCCTCTATTAACTGGCCCAGATCAGTAGGTAGGCCTTTATTGGGTACAGGCAGGGTGTCGGATTTGGTGAAGGGGATGCCGGCCGACTGGCTGCTTTCCGGGGAGAGCAGGGTCTCGGAGCTCCCCAGCGCTTTGCTGGCCGGCGGTGAAACTACGTCCGCAGATGCGTATAAAAATGGCGCGGCCAGACAAATAGCAATAAGTCCGGCAGTAAGCTTGAGAGATGTCTTCACCGTTTAATTATATTGTACATGCGAAGATCTTTCTATGGTATAATGTGCATATTAAATGGCTGAAAAATTATTAAAAAAGAAATACGCCATTATTTTGGTGTTCTTTAGTTTGTATTTTAGCATTCTGCCGGCAAAAGCCGCCGTTCAAGATGAAATTGCGTCGCGAACGAGGCAAATCGAGGAACTTCAGCGCCAAATCGAACAGTATCAGCAGCAAATCAACAATTTCCGAGGCCAAGCTCGGAGTCTTCAGGGTGAAATCGGCAGCTTAAACGCTCAAATCAACCAGATAAACCTGGAGTTAAGGAGTTTGGCCCTTTCGATAAGCAATACCAATCTCCAAATTAGCGACACCCAGGAAAAAATTAGAATCGCGGAAACCAAAATACTGAAGGATCAAGATTCTCTGGCCCAGTATCTTCGCATTATTTACAAAAAAGATCAGGAAACGCTGACCAGTATCCTTATTAAAAACGATACACTCTCGGATTTTTTCAATGAGCTTAATAACGTTAAAACAATTCAGGATGAGCTTAAACTTACGATCAATAATCTGACTGACTTAAAAAATGACCTGGAAGACAAAAGACAGGATCTTGAAGACAAAAAAGCTGAATTGGCCAAACAGCAGTCTCTGGCCGCGATAGAGAAAAAGACCGCCGACCAGATAAAAGCCCGCAAAGATAAAATTCTGGCGGATACAAAGGGCCAGGAATCGAAGTACCAACAGCTTGTAACGAAGAGCCAGCGGGATATTGAAGCCATCCGGGCCCAGATTTCTTATCTTTTACAGAACGGTATATCTGCTGAAGACGCGGTTAGATACGGCCAGCTGGCGGCTCTGGCGGCGGGAATTCGTCCAGCCTTTCTGCTGGCGGAACTCGAACAAGAGAGCGCTTTGGGCGCCAACGTCGGCAAATGCTATATCGTTGACGGAGCCAGCGGCGCGACGCGCCGTGTTACCAACGGCCAGATTTATACGAAGGGCATTCACCCGACCAGGGATCTGCCGCTTTTCCTGAATATTACAGCGGAGCTGGGCAGAGATGCTTTCCAAACACCGATATCCTGCGGTCAAAGCTGGGGCGGGGCGATGGGCGCGGCCCAATTCATACCTTCGACCTGGATGGGCTATCGGGACCAAGTTTCACGGATAACCGGCCGCCGGCCGGCGAATCCCTGGAACATGGAAGACGCGTTTGTGGCGGCCGCGGCCAAGCTTTCGCGCGACGGCGCCAGCAGCCAAACTCGGGCCGGTGAAATTGCCGCTTCAAAACGCTACTATTGCGGCAATGCCAACAGCACTAGTTCCGCCTGTGTGAATTACGCGAACTCGGTCCAGAGGTTGGCCGCGGCCATTGAAAAAGACTTATAACCAATATGGAATTTAAAAATCTCGGACAATTCAAGAGAAAGAAGGTTATCGTCGGAATCGGCCTGATTTTTCTTCTGGCCGTGCTGGGATCAGACGCGAAGGGTTCGATGATTGCCGGATTTTTTTCGTCGCGCGTAATTTCAGTAATTCCGCCTTCACCGTCAGTACCGCCGGAAGCTAAACCTCTTTGGACTATTCTTGAAAAAATAAACGAGGCTCATAATCTGCTCAAGAACATTAGTCTCAAGGTCGGGGATCGGGATATCAATTACACAGAATCGAGGTACGCTTCGGTTAACGGCAAAATCATTACCGCCTCAAGAAGCTTCAAGGAGCCGGAAAAAGAAATTGCTCTCGCCGCTTTAAACATCAAATCGGGTGAGATTAAGATTTTAACCGTTACCAAGCGCGGCGCAGACTTAATCGCGCCCGCGGGCTGGAACGTTGAAGTTCTCGAACGTCCAAGCGGGATTCGCTGGAACGGGCGCAATACGGCGTACCGCGTCAACTCGCCGGAAAATTACGTGGTAATCGCGAATGTTTATCCGAATGAAAAAGACACTCGCGTCGCTCAAAAAAATAAGCAGGGAAAAACGGTTTACGTAACACAGCGCACCATAAAATACGACTTGTACGCCCCATACAGCCCCGATCTGCACACTTCGGATCTGGTCATATCCGGCCAGAATTACACCAAAAATATGGTCGCCAAGGCCATGGAAGAGTTAAAATTTGCGGGGGTTAAATCCAAAGCCATACCCAAATCGCTGGTGACTGATGTTTTCGCCTCGAAGAATAATTTTTTTGAAAGAATTCCTCTCCTTGAACAGACCGACCTCACCGAATTTGAAATTGATCCCAAAAATACAGTTGAGCGAGCCCATGTCATTATTGGCGCAAACCAAGATAAAGCTTTCAATACGACTTGCAACAGCTCAAGCGCTTGCGGCTGGGTCCAGTTTACGCCGCGAACTTACGCCGCGATAGCCAAAAGCTATCCGTCCACCAAACTGATCAAAGACTTCAAAGCCGGCGCCGCCGATCACTTAAATTCCATGAAAGCGGCAATTCTGCTTTATGACACGAATTTAAAAGATTTTATAAATATAAAGGGTCTTGGGGTCTTGAACGATCCCAGTCTTGAGGAATATCTCGCTTCCTCTTATAACGGCGCGCCCCGTCATGCCAAAGCCAGTCTCAAGGCCGCGATTTTAGGCGGCATTCAGGATTGGGTCCAGGCGTTAAGCTCTAAAAAAGGCGGGATCAAAGACGAAACCCGCGGTTATCTGGTTAAGCTTCGCTGGCTCCAGCAAAATGACCGCTGTTGCAAATTCATAAAGATATTGATATATCTTTTCAAAACAAACCCAATGGTTCTTTGGTCGATGCCATTACTTAAAATAAGCAGAAATACACAATAAAATAAATGAAAAAGCTATTACTTTTAATTGTACTTATCTTGATTGTTTGGGGTGCTTGGAAGTTATTGGGGAACGTAAAAGTTGAGAATACTGCCAATGCTGAAACTTATAAGGTTGGCGTGATGGTTCCGTTGACTGGCGATGCGGCGGTTTACGGTGAACCGGCCTTAAATTTGTACCGCTTAGCTTTAGAAGAAATCAATGAAGCTGGTGGTGTAAATGGTAGAAAGCTTGAATTAGTTGTTGAAGACTCAAAGTGCAATGGGAAAGATGGTGCTAATGCGTCACAGAAATTAATTAATGTCGACAAAGTCCAGGTTATTGTCGGTGGATTTTGCAGTAGCGAATCTCTATCAGCTGCGCCAATCGCGGCCGCGGCCAAGGTCACTTTGTTTTCGCCGGGTTCAAGTAGTCCGGCTTTAACAAATGTGAGCCCATTCTTCTTCCGAAATTATCCAAGCGACGCAACGCAAGGTAAAGTTCTAGCCGAGATTGCATACAATGATAAGAAATGGAAAAATGTCGCCTTCATTCAAGAGCAAACCGATTATGCTCTTGGGGTTAATAAGGCTTTTAGCGAAAATTTCACGGTGATGGGAGGTAAAGTCACAAAGGAAGAATTCCCAAGCTCGACGACTGATTTCCGTTCAATTTTAGCTAAGATTAAATCACAAAATCCCGACGCGCTCTTCGTCGACAGCCAGACACCAGCAGCGGCAGCTAGAATATTTAAACAGCTCCAAGATATGAAGTGGAGTCCAAAGCTTTTAGTCTCTGATGCGGTTTCTGGTGATCCGGAGACGGTCTCAACGTACAAGACACTTCTGGAAGATACATTAGCGGCCGAATTTGGTAACTCAAATAACAGTAAGTTTAAGCACATGGTCGATATCTATAAGGCTAAGCATAATGTCGAACCTCCGTACCAGGGTTATGCGCAGACGGAGTTTGACGCCTTATTTATGGTCGTTGATGGCATTAAAACTGTTGGTTACAATGGCGCTAAGCTTGCTTCTTGGTCACGAACTATTAAAGAATGGGAAGGTGCCTCTGGAAAGGTCACCATCCAGGCGGATGGCGATCGGGCGAGTGGTCACGTGGCTAAAGTGATCAAGTCCGGTAAAGTGGAACTGTACAAGTAACTGATTTAATAACAAAGCCTCCGCTTTTGCGGAGGCTTTGTTATTTGGTATCATGAAGAAATCGCAATGTCTCTGATCCCTCAACTGATTGTTAATGGAATAATCGCCGGTTCCGTCTATGCCCTGATAGCTTTGGGGTTTAATCTCATCTACGGTGTCTCAAAATTCTTCAATCTGGCCCACGGTGTGGTGGCGGCCGTCGGCGCCTACATCGTCCTTTATCTCGCAAAGATTCTGGGCCTCAATATTTATTTAGCATTAACGCTCGGAGTTGTTTCCGCGGCGGCAGTCGGCCTCATTTTAGAGAAGACTGTTTATTTGCCTTTGCGTAAGCGCAAAGCTTCATCAATGGTCGTTTTGGTGGCCTCACTGGGCGCTTCTATTGTGATTCAATCAGTTATCGCGATGATCTTCACAAGCCAGTTTCAATCGCTTTCCTACTTTTTCAGCAACCAGCCGATCTATGAGATATTTGGCGGCACGATGACGATGATTCAGTTGGTTACCTTTATTTCATGTGTCGTTATTTTCTTGGTGCTGGCGCTGATACTGAAGAAAACTCTGTTTGGCCAGGCTGTGCGTGCGATCTCTGATGACGAAGAAGTTTCAAAAATTGTGGGCATTAACACAAACAGAATCATTGGCCTGGTGTTTCTAATTGGCTCAGCGATTTCTGGGCTGGGGGGAATATTAGTGGCCTTCGACACGGGGCTAGAACCAATTATGGGCTTTAACCTTTTACTAAAAGGCGTAATCGCTTCTATCATTGGTGGTGTCGGTAATATTTATGGCGCAATTTTGGGCGCTTTCATGCTCGGATTGGTGGAAAACTTTGGGATTTGGAAAATATCAGGTGAGTGGAAAGACCCCATTGCCTTTCTATTATTGATCATTTTTTTGATATTCAGACCCAAGGGGATTATTAGCGGATAATGGACTATTTAATTCATCTAGGAATAATATTTTCGATTTATGCTATTTTAAGCTTGGGTCTGAATTTGGTCGTAGGCTACGCCGGATTATTATCTCTCGCTCAAGCGGCATTTTACGGCATCGGCGCGTATTCGACAGCCATTTTACTAACCAGCTATGATTTTAATTTTTTTGTTTCGGTAGTCGTGGGCATATTAATTAACATCATCGTTGCTTTTGCGGCCGGTCTGATTTTGAGTCGTTTCCGCGATGATTACTATGCTCTCGGATCGCTTGGCTTGACTGCTATTTTCTTCGGAATTTTTTTGAACTGGCAGAGTCTTACCCGTGGACCATTAGGCATCCCCGGTATTGATAAACCGGAATTATTTGGTCTATCCCTAACAAACGATTTTTATTTCCTGATTCTCTGTTTGGTATTTTTGGGTCTGATTTACGCCATCTCTGAATTTATATCTCGATCATCATTTAGCAGGGCTTTGAAAGCGATTCGCGAAGATGAAACTGCTTTGAAAGTTTTTGGTTACAACACCCCCCACTTTAAGTTAACCATCTTTATTGTCGGTGCCGTGATCGCTTCGGTAGCCGGTTCCCTGTTTGCGTCATATATTTCCTACATTGATCCCTCGACCTTCGGTATTACTGAATCAATATTAATTCTCTCAATTATTATCTTGGGGGGATTGGCCAATTTGCGCGGTTCGATATTTGGTGCTTTACTCTTAGTATTGTTGCCTGAATTTCTGCGTTTTATTGGTTTCCCAGCTGACATTGCCGCCCAGATGCGCCAGGCCGTATATGGTCTATTATTGGTATTATTAATGCTATATCGCCCCCAAGGTTTCTTTGGGGAATATAAATTATAAGTACTAATTAATTTTACAAACTTTAGAAATGCTGGAAACAAAGAATCTCATCAAGCATTTTGATGGCGTGTATGCCATAAATGATCTTTCGGTATCTGTAGATCCCGGCATTACGGCCATAATTGGGCCCAATGGCTCGGGTAAAACAACCCTCGTCAATGTTTTAAGCGGTGTCCTTGCTAAAGACGGAGGCCATGTTGCTTTTACTGGAAATCTAACGAGAACTTTCCAAGACGTAAGATTATGGAACCAAATGAGCGTACTGGATAATGTTCTGGTGGTTCTGACAGAAAGAAATGTTTTTTCCGCTATATTTGAGTTTCATAGCAAAGAACATCTAGATAAAGCGGAGCAGACTCTCAAGATGGTCGGCTTATGGGAGAAGAGGGGACAGTTGGCTGGTAATTTGTCCTACGGCCAAAGGAAGCTTCTGGAAGTTGGCCGCGCACTTGCCACAAATGCCGACGTTTATCTATTTGATGAGCCGTTTGCCGGTTTATTTCCAGAAATGGTCAAGACCATCGTGGGCATAATGGAAGACTTGAGATCGCAGGGCAAGACACTAATCTTAATTGAGCACGCGATGGACTTGATTAGGAAACTTTCAGATCAGGTTATTGTCATGGACAGCGGCAAACTCTTGGCTCAAGGCCAAGCTGAAGAAGTTTTAAGAAGGAGAGACGTAATCGAGGCATATCTGGGAGATTAATGGAAAAACTACTACAACTAGAAAACGCGGCTGTTGATTATGGCGGAATTCATGCACTGGCCGGCGTTGATATTGAGATAGATGAAGGGGAAATTGTCGCTTTAATGGGTCCGAATGGTGCAGGCAAGTCCACAATCTTAAAAGCATTATTCGGTCTAACTAAAATGTCTCACGGCCAAGTTCTTTGGCACGAATCATCAATTTCTCCGATACCGCACGAAATGGTGGCTCGGGGGATATCCTTCGTGCCACAAGGGCGGAGGGTCTTTACGCACCTGACAGTGAGTGAAAATTTAGATATAGGCGGTTTCGTTATTAAGGATAAAAAAGAGATAAAGCGCCGTAAGGAAGAAATTTTAGATACATTCCCAGCGCTGAAATTAAAATTAAAACAAAAATCAGGACTGCTGTCAGGCGGTCAGCAGCAAATGCTGGCTTTGGCCCGCGGCCTTATGGTTGAACCGAAAATTCTGCTTCTTGACGAGCCGTCTCTTGGTCTTGCTCCTAAAATTGTTAAGGAGGTTTTCGGAATAATTAAGGAGATTAACGAAAGACACAAGACCGCAATCATGGTTGTAGAACATAACATTAAGTCCCTATTAAATGTCGCGCATCGGGGTTATGTTTTGGATAAGGGCAAGATCGTCGTTTCTGATACATCAGCCAATCTCTACAATAGTGACATCCTCGAGAGGGTTTTTCTTGGCCTAGCTTGAGGGGCTTAAAATATTAGGGTATAATTCTCGGCTGAAATGGCCGAAAACTCTCGTAAAACTGTATATGTAGCTATGTCCGGGGGAGTTGATTCCTCGGTTGCCGCCGCTTTGCTGAAAAAGCGAGCAGAGAGGATGCTTTAAGAGTCGCCGCGATACTGGAAATCCCTTTCCTAACGTGGGATTTTTCCAAGGAATATAAGAGGTCTGTTGCCGATTACATGATCAGAGAATACAAGACCGGCCGAACACCCAATCCGGATGTGATGTGTAATAAAGAAATTAAGTTTGGGTTATTTTTTAAAAGAGCGATGGTCGCCGGCGCGGATTATATCGCCACCGGCCACTATGTCCGGTTGAAAACTTACAGCAAATCACAAACCCGCCTGCCGGCCAGGCAGGCGACCAATCACAAAAAAAAGTTATCAGTTGTGAGTCATAAGTTATTAGTGGCGCGAGATAGCGCGAAAGATCAATCATATTTTTTGTGGACTTTGACCCCGAAGCAATTAAAGCACTGCATCTTTCCGATCGGGGATTATACCAAACCGCAAGTCAGAGTTTTGGCTAAAAAATTTAAACTGCCGACAGCAGAGAAAAAAGACAGCCAGGGAGTGTGTTTTATCGGACCTTTAGATATGAAGGAATTTTTGACTAAATATATAAAACCCAAAAAAGGTCCAGTCATCGCGATTGACGATAACCCAACTCTTTATGCGCATATTCGCACGAATAAGGGGTATAAACAAAAGGGTGCTCGAGGACGAAGGGGCATCGAAATCGGGACACACGACGGGGTTTGTTACTATACTATCGGCCAAAGGCACGGTTTAAATTTAAGCATCGCCGGAGGCCCTTATTTTGTGGTCAGTAAAGATATCAAGAAAAATATTATTTATGTGGGCAAGGAAGAAAGGTTGGGCGGGACCGGAGCCAAGGTTGGAGATTTCAATTGGATTGACGCGCCAAACTTTCCAGCCGAACTCGATGTCCGTGTTCGCTATCGGGCGCCTTTAAAAAAAGCGATTATAAATAAAAAAGGTGAAATTAAATTCATTGAACCCGAAAGAGCCATAACTTCCGGCCAATCGGCGGTTTTTTACCGCGGCCAGGAGATGTTGGGCGGCGGCATCATTAAATAGACGCGAGTATTTCTGTTTATAACCGGATTTGCGAAAAATCATAAACCGGGGTATAATTCACTAAATTTACTTTAATCCATAGTTAGAAATCAATGATTTCCCTAACTTATTTACACCATGACAATCGTTCTATCGACTCTTGTGTCGGCGGCCTTAGGCTTAGTCTTCGGGGCCGCGATCGGTTACTTTGCCCGCCAGCTCCTCGCGTCTAGACGCGCGACCATGGCTGAGTCTCGAGCTCAAGCCACCCTCCAAGACGCCAAATCCAAGGCCCAAGACATCATTCTTGAAGCCAAAGACACAGCTCTAAAAACTCTCGAGGAATCCAAGAAGGACGAAAAAGAAAGACTCGCCCAGCTTTCGCGCATTGAAAATCTTTTAACCAAGAAGGAATCCGAACTCGAGAATCGGTCAAAAGAGATGGATCGCGAAAAAGAAAACCTCAAATCGAAGGTTGTTGAAATCGCGAATTTAAAAACTCAAGTCGAAGAAACCAGAACTCGCCAGATTGCGGAACTTGAGCGCGTTTCCGGTTTAAGCCGCGATGCCGCGAAGGCCGAGCTAGTTTCAAAAATTGAGGAAGACGCAAAGGACGATCTGTATAAGATGATTCGTAAACTTGAGATTGAAAATAAAGAGGAGCTTGATAAAAAGGCCCGAGAGATTTTAACGCTGGCCGTTCAAAGATACGCCGGTTCTCATATTTCGGATTCGATGACCACGGTCGTAAATCTGCCCTCCGATGAAGTTAAGGGTAAAATTATCGGTAAGGAAGGGCGTAATATCAAAACTATCGAACGGCTGACCGGCGTTGATGTGATTATAGACGACACGCCCGAAGCACTAGTTATTTCCGGTTTCGATCCGGTTCGCCGCCAGATTGCCAAGCTGGCCATCGATAAACTGATTTCCGACGGCCGAATCCATCCGGCTAAGATTGAAGAAATGGTGGAAAAGGCGAATGACGAGATCAACACAAAAATCAAGGAAGCAGGCGAAGCGGCATTGTTTGAAACCGGTGTCGGGCCAGTTGATCCGAAGCTTACGTATCTTTTGGGGCGTTTGGCGTTCAGAACCAGCTTCGGCCAGAATGTTCTATTTCATTCCGTGGAAATGACCCACGTCGCCGGCATGCTGGCGTCTGAATTGGGTGCCGATGTCTCTATCACCAAGAAAGGCGCGCTGTTTCATGATATCGGCAAAGCTGTCGACCATGAAGTTCAGGGCACGCACGTTGAAATCGGCCGCAAGATTCTGCAAAAATTCAATACCGACCCCAGAGTCATTCAGGCTATGGAAGCCCACCATGACGAATATCCGTATGCTTCTTTGGAAGCTCGGATTGTTCAGTCTGCCGACGCCATTTCCGGCGCGCGGCCGGGAGCCAGGCGCGACACGGCTGAAATATATCTGAAACGCCTCGAAGATCTTGAAAGGATCGCCAACAGCTTTGACGGCGTAGAGAAATCTTACGCCATTCAGGCGGGCAGGGAATTGAGGATCTTCGTCACCCCGACCCGGATTGACGATTTGGGCGCGATTAAACTAGCCAAAGACGTGGCCCATAAAATCGAAGAGGAGATGAAGTATCCCGGAGAAATCCGTGTCAACGTCATTCGCGAGACTCGAGCCCTTGAATACGCTCGCTAGTATTGATTTTTCAGAGCTGGCTTCGCCAGATGCCTACAGCTTCGACCGATAGGTCATTTATACTCACTTCACTCAAAACATCGAACAAAAAGGCCACCTTACCTCGGCCTGCTGTCCTCGGTTCCTTTTTGTTACCGATATTTTTTCGTTCAGTTTCGGTAAATGACATCTACGGTCTCAAAATCTGAAAAACCAACACCAGCTCGCTTAATTTAGTTCATAAGATACCTTTGCATAATTTTTTGTAATTTAAGAGCCCGCGTCGAGCGGCGTCGTATGACGTGGGCTCTCGCGGGCGGGTCAGATGAGTGGGCGGACCATCACATGACCAGAGACAGCAAGTAGATAGGCGGGGTATTTATCTGAGGGGATACAAAGTGCGTTTTGTGTTACTGTTTCGTCCACGGGCACTACCTCTGGCAATTTCACCATTAACCATCGGGGTTGCACATAACTCGGCACAATGAAGCTGGTACCGATTTCTAGGGAGTCGAACCTACAGAGCGGTCCGTACCGTTTCCTCGCGGGTTTGGCTACTTTCTTTATCACGACTCGGAACTCCTTGATAATAAGCTAACATTAATAATGTCTTTTGTCAACTTTCTACTAAATCGTTGATTATCAACAGGGGGGTTGCAATTTTGGCGGAAAACCTAGAGAATTGAACTTGTAGCTTTAAAAAGCCTAGGAAAACCAATAGTTCTTGCCCTGAGTTTATCGAAGGGCGGTCGTTAACTATTGAAGGTTTAATTAGTTAGAATTTAATCGGCTTAGCCAAGTACGAGGCAAAAGTGAGGACCAAACTGAGCCATATCTAGGATATGGCGAAGGAGGACCGGAACTTTTAACGAAGTAATTTGGCTAAGAGCGTACTGCCAAAGACGCCGAAGGCGACTGGCAGGGCGGCCGGTAAATTATATAAAATGGCAAATGCAATGAAGAAAAGTCAGTTAGGGGCAGTATTAGGCGAAAAGATGGGCGTTTCTAAGAAGCAAGGCATGGAATGGGTTGATGCCTTCGTGGAGGTCGTTACTAACGAACTTCGAAAGGGTGGCAAGGTGAACATCACCGGCTTTGGTATCTTTAAAGTTTCGGATCGCAAAGCTCGAGAGGGCCGCAATCCGCGAACCGGAGAGACTATCCAGATCAAAGCTTCCAAGAAGCCCCGCTTTACTCCGGGCAAGCTTCTCAAAGAAGCCATTATGTAAGTGAGATCATGGTGATCCTGAGCCTGTCGAAGGAGAACCATAGATCGAACTTATCCCGAGTGAGGCCGAAGGCCGACGAGGGATAAATGAAGCTTCTGCACGATGAGCTAGTTCAGCAGGACGACGCGAACCATAGATCGAACTTATCCCGAGATATTAGTCAAAGAACTCCATACCACGGAGTTCTTTGACTAATTGAAGAATCGTAAATCTATCCTTCAGCTTTTTAAATACTTTTTGCCTTTTAATTTTTCCGGCAAGAGATCTTCTTTCGGGTATCGTGTGTAGCCTTTGCCATATCCCAAATCCCTCATCAATTTTGTGGGTGCGTTGCGAATACTCATCGGGACAGGCAGATTGCCGTATTTCTTAGCGTCCTCAAGGGCCAACTGGTACGCTTCATACGAAGCTTTGCTTTTGGGACACCTGCAAAGATAGACTATGCCATGAGCCAAATTGATGCCTGCTTCAGGCATACCAATCGTGTCCACGGCCTGAAAAACGGAATTTGCGATGGCCAACGCGTGCGGATCTTCCATGCCAATGTCTTCACTGGCAAAAATAACCATTCTCCGGGCTATAAATTTAGGGTCTTCGCCGGCTTCAACCATCCGCGCCAGATAATACAAAGCGGCATCAGCCTGGGAGGCGCGCATGCTTTTAATAAAAGCGCTGACAGTATTGTAATGCTCCTCACCTTTTTTGTCATAGCGCAAGAATTTTGATTGAAGAGTGTTCTTTAGATTCTTGACGATGATTTTACCGTAAAGCCGGTCGGTATTTTCAAGCATTGTTATCGCTTGGCGCGCGTCACCGCCGGCCATGCCAATCAGCCAATCCTCGGCCTCTTTGGGAATTTTATAGCCAATTTTTTGGATAATGGCTAACATATCTTTCTCGCTTAGTTCTTCCAAAACAAACACCCGGCAGCGGGAAAGCAAAGCCGGAATGACCTCGAAACTGGGATTTTCAGTCGTGGCGCCGATCAGGGTGAGCTTACCGGACTCGACAAACGGCAGAAGATAATCTTGCTGGGCTTTGTTGAAACGGTGAATTTCGTCGAGGAAAAGGATTTTGGGCTTATCCGCCGAAGCTTTATCAGCTCCCACCGCTTTAGTGGTAGAGACGGTCAATGCTGGCCCAAAAAGACCTTCCTCCCCTGGGATATTTTTGGTTGGCTTATTTTCTATAATTTTGCGAATGTCGTCTTTACCGGCATTAACTGCGGAAAGTTCGTAGTAATCGGCCTTTAAAGTCTTGGCATAAATGCGAGCCAGGGTAGTTTTGCCCACACCCGGCGGACCCCATAAGATAAATGAAAAAAGATGGCCTTTTTCCATAGCCGCGACTAAAGGCTTATCCGGCCCAACCAGATGTTCCTGACCGTGAAAATCTGCAAGATTGACGGGCCTTATTTTATTCGCCAGCGGTTCCATGCCGCCAGTATATCAAAAAACAGTAAAAGCCAAACTTAAGAGGATGAACGCATTTTGAACTAAATTCCCGACCGATATTTCAAGATTATATCCTTATATTGATCTAGTATTTTATCGAATGAAGATATTTCGAATTCTTCCCAATATGTCTCCATTGGCACAAGTATCGCATATGAACTTTGCTTTGGAAGAAAGCCGCTTAATCTAGCGATGGGGTTGGTTCTTATAATCAGATCTAAATCTGGGATTTCATGAGTACGAATAGGGTGGGTCTCAAAATCCCATTCCGGAGAGTAGTTTATGAGAAGATCAACGTGAAGAGACGGAGATTCCAATTTCTCAATAAAAAGATTTTTTATTTTCTCGTTATTTTTCCTTCCCCAGCATTGGATACTTAGCGAAGCTTCGTCTTTTATTAAATCTTGAAACGACTTTACCCCCTTGATAATTGCGCTTATTTCTTCATCGGATCTTTGCATATTCTTTTCCGCCAAGGCGTAGAATACGATTCGTTCTATGTCACCTCGTTCCAAAGATCTCTTTACAATCCCATGAGCTATCTTTGCCCCTGAACGATATGAATCTGTCAGGTCTATGCCTTCCCTTTGGGCATATTTTCTATTCCCATCGGGAATAATACCTATTTTCAATTTATGATTGTTGGTATCCATTTTTGAGCGGGTAAGGGGAATCGCTTTCACCTCTCGTCGGCTTCCGCCTCCTCGGGTTCGAGTCCCGGTCTCGCGGTAACTTTCGCCATTGCGAAAGTTACAACGCTCCGACTTTCGATTCCCCGAAGCGAGGACTCAAGTCCTCGCTTACCTGAGAGATAAATTGAAAAAGTTTGATTGTGGAGCGGGATAGTGGATGATGTTAGAACCTATTTCGTAGGGATGTAATCCCTAACTTCAACCACCCCATAAGTTCCCAAAAAAGATCCCAGGGCGTCCACAAGCCAGTCCACACATCAGATACAACTGTATGTATCATAATATTTTTCGGATAAATAGCCCTAAATATCTTTTCAGCTCGTAGTGAGTGGGGATAAGAGGTAACAAGAAATACTTCCGTAACATTTTGATCCATAACAAGAGGTAAGCTGAAAAAGGCATTCTCTTTTGTATTTCGAGAACGTTTCTCATTAAGCACCTTGTCTTGAGGAACACCGCGAGAGATAAGATATTCCTTCATGCGATCTCCGAGAGCGTGAGTACTTCTATTAAAGAGTCTGCCGTATCCACTGGTCGTAATTAGAAATTCTACTTTATTTTCTTGCCATAACCTTAATGCCCGATCTAATCGCTTTCTTTGACGTTTGGAAAAGTCATTTCCGACAATCGCATGCCCCAATATTATTGCTGCAGTATTACCCATAATTTTTATTATAACTTTATTGAGCGGGTTAGTGGATGACGTTAGAACCTATTGGCAGTCATCCGGTGACTTATTTTATATACCAAGCTTTTAATCAAATAAAAGGAAAAATTTGAGTGGTTTAGGAATATCTGGGTTGTTCATAATTCCGTAAGCTCCGAGGGCCACGAAACCGATTAAAAAGATGACTGCTATTATAGCGACAACCACAAAAATTATCTTCTTGAACATTTTCATATACCTATTTTACCAATAAAACAAAGAACTTTCAATGGCCAGACCCAAGAAAACAACTAAAGACTTACCCAAGAACTGGAAGGGGTTGATTTCAAGAGAGATGAGAGAGGGTGCAAGCAAGCAGGAGATTAAAATTATGCTTGGCCTTTCTAATGATTTATTTGAGCGTCTAATGAAGGAGGATAAGGAGTTTTCGGAAACCATGTCCTATGGAGTGGAACTATCGGAAGCGTGGTGGCTAAAACAAGGCCGACTTAATTTGAAAAATAAGCAGTTTAATTACGGTGGTTGGTATATGAATATGAAAAACAGGTTTGCTTGGAGGGACCGGCAAGCCACAGATGTTACTTCCGGAGAAAGGCCAATAGCCGGCGTAGTTATTATGCCAAGAAAACGAACACCGGAGGAAGATGGCGTGGTCCTAATGCCACAAAAATTAACACCGGAAGAAGCGGACGCTGGATTAAAATAAGTTCTTGTTAAGAGTTAGTAGATTGGAATATCCGGTCTCGTTGGAAATTGGAAGGTGTCCCTTACCTCACAAAAAGTCCAGAAACGCTTTGTGGGTCAAAAATAGAGTTTCCATAGGCCTTATTCTACAAGGACAGCATTGCCGTCCTTTAGCCTACTTGAAAGGTTCGGCACGACAAGTTGGTTTATATAAGAAATGTTCTTGAAAAGTAGTTGAGGGTCATATTTGCCAGTCTGTCTTGACTCGTAAGCCGCTTTAACAAGGTTTGTATATTCCCCCAAATCAAGTTTTTCGGCTTCTTTGAGAATATCATCATAAGTTGCTGGAACTTTGCCAGTTTTTTCTATTACCAGTGCACGGGTTCCGAATAAGCAAGATTTGTAGAACAATAGATTTGCTGTTTGTTCAGAGCCATCTCTATGAGCAATCGTAGCGGCAAGGGCGTATCCTAAATTGAATTGGGCATCTGACAATGCATCAAGAACCTCTATGCTCGGCAATTGCATTTCTTCAATTATCCTTTTTCCCCTCAATGTCTTACCAGAGGCAATCAACTCTCTCATGTAGATTTTTTTATTGAAAGGCGTATCTGGATTACCAGCCTGAAATTGCTCCAAGCGAAAAGGATAAACGCTTACACGAGAGTCTTTTACAGCCCCTCTCACAACCGAACGTCCAACATATCTATCTTCTGGTATTAAAACTCCTATTTCGTAATCGCTAAATGACGTTGAGTCCGTGCGAGCTCTTGAGCCATAAAGAAATATAGAAACCGGTTCACAAACAGACTCTATATCGTCCAAAACCTTTTCCAAATTCACCGGTTCTTTTTCTTGTTGCATTGGGTTTTCCATTAAGATTTAATTTTAACTAAACAAACCACAAAAATCAATTAAGTCCATTGAGTTTCCGGGTATATTAGAATTGAGTATCTGAACGCCTAAAAGCGTTAAGTTTTTTGAGATATTGGGTATGTTAGTAAAACATAGACCAATCAGCCATAAACGGCCCCTTATATCTTTCTCAACCCTCCTCCTCTCTGTCGGGTCTTCAATTAAATCCAGAACAATTTCAATGGCTTTTAACGCTTTCTCAATCCTTCTACTCTCTCTTTGATTTGTATCTTCTATCAACTCCCGGCTTATGAGAATATCACCAACTATACCTCGTAAACAAGCATAAACTTGCCAGTTTTAATCCCCATCCCCATGCTCATTGGCAAACCGCATTAAACGTTTCTTTAATTCCTCTTTCTTGGGAAGAGGGTATCTTGGAAACACTCTACTTTTATTTTTATTTTCAGACATATTTGGGATTGAGTTTCTTTAGGCCTATAAAGAGTGTGTGACGAGTCCCGCTTTTACAGCTTCTTCAATCTCCTCCAAATAAGGCGTAACAAAGCCATATTGCTTTGCGGCTCCTTCAAGATGTTGGATGGTTTCTAACTTCAATGAATAAGGGCTCCCTTGTTGAAAATAAGTTAAAACCTCATTGGGTAAATCAAGATGCTCTTTATGGTGATGCCACGAGAAATTTGTCACGCATAGCATAGCCATATTATCGTTTCCGAAACTGTTTTTAGTTCCGGGTTCAAGAAAGCCGTAGGTTCTTAATTGCCTATCCATATCGTTGAACCATCTCTTTTCGCTCAAAGGAGCCGGGCCAGTAATGGGCAAGTTGAGGTCGTCAAAAACTATCAAAGGAATGTCTTTTTTTGATTGAGAGCGGGCCTCTCTTACATGGTCTGTTATTTTAATTTTTGCATTCTCTGAATTGAACTCGCCCTTTATTCCCAAAACCCCTTCTCTGTGGTGGCTTTTTGTTTCAAAAACTGCTTTATCTCCGGTAGTTCTATGCTGGCCAACAAATTCGCAATGGGCCCCTTTTTCTTTAATCCAATTGATATTAAAACCCGCCCTTATAGCAATAGCGGCAACAGCTACTTCGTATCGTGCTCCTTGAAACTGGTCTATATTTTTAATCCGATTGACCATTGTCGGCAAGATTTTTTCTCCGGAGAGACGAATTGAATAAAGGTCATAAGCTAACGAATGCAATGCTTTGCTATTTCCAGACATTAGGACAGATTTTACTGGGAGCTCTGGCATTTGTTCTGATTGAGCGTTCATTAGCTCATGCGTCTCATTTACCCAAGTTGCAACAAGATGCCCTTGCCCGACTGGTTTTTGCATTTCTTGGGCAAGCCATTCGTGCCCTAAAGTTTCTGAAAGATAAAAACCCAAGAATTGATGAAATGTTTCGTTGGGAGGACGTCTATAGACCCTATTGCCAACACCCCTAACCCTGCTCTTCCAAACAGTTTGTAGGGTTGTTATCGGTTGTCTACCCACATAAAGACCGTGTTTATCAAAAAAATTGTTTTTCCACATAGCTTCTAATGCTAATTCCTGTAGTTTATGGTCCGGAATTTCCATCTTTTTGTTCAGACAACATTTTTTATATTTTTTATTTGACCCACAAGGACAGGGGTCATTTCTTCCAATCTTGGTCATTGAGTTATTTAAGCAACATAAAAGCCGGCTTTCAAGAGTTGAATGATAACCGGAGCTTCTATTTTTTATCAACCCCTTTATATCTGAATGCCCTCCTGAAACCAGCAGTCTCAGCTTCTTTTACAGTTTGGCAATAAAATTCTCCTCTGTCTTTTTCAATTTTAGTTTTATCGTATTGCTGGTCAAATGGGAGATGATAGATTTTAGTCCCGTCAATCCTTGAAACATTACATTTGATGACAGGATACTCCCTGTCAAACTTAAAGTTTTCCTTTAGCTCTATATTCAGCTCTTTTGAAAAACGTCTCGCCAAATCTGATAATTTTGTTGAGGTATAGAATATCGCCCTGACTTTTTTGTCTTTATTCTCATCTTTGTATTGAAATACCGTGCCGAAAAACTGAAAAATGTGTTTTTCATAAATTGTTCTGAATTCAGCCCAATTTTTACACTGAATTACTACGAAATCATTTCCTTTCCTACAAATTAAATCTCTGCCTAAATCTTCAAACCCCTTAAAGATGCCTACATAATCAACATCATAGTCATCTTTTTCAAAGAGATAGCCAACATATCTCTCATACAGACGGCCAATCAACCACTTTGATTTTGGTCTTTTCCAAAAGCGGTCTAACGCCATCTGATTTCGTTCAATTGTTGGTAATTTTCTGTATTCCTCCTTTGTTAGATAGTGCGTCGTCTCATCCTGTAATTCCTCTTCGGAGTATTCTTTTAATAACTCCCGTTCCTGTTCTGTTGCAATATCCACCTCTTCTTTTAAGTCAAGAAGAAATGGAGCAATATGCTCATAATACTCAACGAGATACTTGGCAATTTTCTTTTCCTTCTCTGCCTCTCGTCTTAATCTTGATTGCTCTTTAACAATCAAACTTGCAGAAATAGCTGAATGCTTTTTATATTGCATAAAATCAACGATGCTTCTGTCCTGCAACTCAAAGAATTCGGCGTATGCTTTAGCAAGCCACGGAAAACCAACTTGTCTTTCTTTGGCAAGTTGAATTACTCCCTTCTCTTGCTCTTCTAATTTCTTGAAAGAAGCGTCAAAGCTTTTTGACGCAGTATTAAAATCGGATAGAAGGTTAGTCAGCTCCTGTTTTACTTTGTCGTAATAGCTCATATCTACAAGTATGCTTTTTGAATTTCATCAATAAACTTTTCATTGATTGATTTTTTATATTCCTCTCTGGCTTTTACGATATTTTTTCTGTAATCACATTGCGGGTATTTTGTGCAAGCTAAAAACTTACCGTATGGGCCTTTGCGTGTAATTAAGTGGCCTTCTTTGCATTTGGGGCATCTTTCCAATGTTAAAACAGCATCCCTACCCCATATTTGCCCTTTTAGTCGCTCAACATCTCGTTCGGCATTCTCTCTCACCGGGTCAGACCTCATGTATTTAATGTGCCCTAATTTGCTTTTATAGCTATCAATAACCACCTCTATATTTAAGTCGCTTAAAAGTTCTTCCGCAACCTTGTCTCTAATTCTTTCTCTCTTTTTTCTGATAGCTTCGTTGATTTTAGAAACTATAACGCTTATTAGCCATATACCGCCAAAAAATAGAATATAAAAAAATATAACATCCATAAGTTATTTTTATCAGTTTCCGTCAATTCTTTCAATTAGAACATTCAATATCGGCCCCAATCGTTTTATAATACCCTATGACTTGTATAGGACAACGGGCTTTGTCTTACCGCCTCTGTAAATATAGAGGCCTCTTAAAATCTGAACATGTCGGTCGTCTAATATATTTGTTTCAAAACTTTCAGCATCCCACGATAATTGAAGTAAAACTCTTAAAACATCTTTCTTCTCTTCCAAAGTAAGGGTTGGATTGGTTTCATTAAAATCCTGATATGCTAACGCCATATGCTCCCATAACTCTAACTCACTTTCGGGGTTGCGGTCTTTTTGAAAGTTAATAAGAGTTTCTTCAACAGTAGAAGTTTCAACTTCTTTTAGTATGTTTTTGAAACTTCTAACACGCTCAACAAAACTTTCGGATAAGCCAGATTGTGTTTTACTTTTCTCTTTCATTCGCCAATTTGTTTAATGCTTCTTTGTATCCCTCCCGCCAGCCCCTTTTATACGCTTCATCTACCTCTAAACTAAATATAACTATAACGCCTCCTATTAAACCCACAAGCCAATTACCATACGTTATGGCTGTGCCAAAAGCGAAAATTATCAGGAAAAGAAAAAGCTTAAATACAGTATTACTGTAGTTTAGTTTATGAAAAAGTTTTTTAATCATAAATTACAGCGTGCCGGTTAGCTTACCGAGCAAGTATATTGCAGTCAAAAGTAATGCGACTTTAATAAAATGTATCCCCAACCATTTGAAAATTTCCGGTATATCTTTTCTGGTTGCTCCGGCTTTTGTCAGAACAGAGCCAACCACAAAAACAATCAAAATTATCCAAATTATGTATCCCATAGATTTAATCTGCCCTCTTTTTAATAAAAAATCTTAAAACTCTTACGAACCACCCGCTTTTTATTTTATAAAACTTATCCATTTTCTTTAGGCGTTTTTCAGTTTCATCTTCAAAAAACATCCAACTTTCTCTTTTAATTTTTTGTCTTGTTTATCCATGAAAACACAAAACCCGCCACAGGTGCACCTTGCGATGCATACAGACCTTTCGGCCTGCAACGTTGGACACGCCCTATGACGGGGTTAATGTGTCCAACGTTTTTATGCCATACACGGTAATCGCTTACCGGGGTTAGGCAATTAAATTGTCGTTTTTAGTATACGCCTTTTAAGTTAAGTTATCAACAAAATCTGCTTGAATTGTAGTGGTTTAACTGGGATAATTAAATTGTAAGTTAGCTCTGTAAAATTTCTGTAAATAGCTCTCTCAAATAGCTTTGAGGGATGGAGGTGAGAACTCCAAACATAAACACCCGCATATTCTAACCGAAGAATATGGGTTTTTGCGTTTGGAGTTTTTGTTTTTCTGGGTATCTGGGCAAAGTCCGTTTCTGTTAGGCGGGTTTACCCAGAGCTCGTCTAACAAAAGCGGATTTTATTATGAGCAAAAAGGTTAGCGAAAATTTCAATACGATGATGATAAAAGCCCTTTCAGTTAAACCGATTGCTTTTAACCCGTTGCTCGCTAAATTAGCTGGGAGTGCTTGTGCTGGTTTATTTATGTCCCAGTTGCTCTATTGGTGGAATAAGGGGAGTAATGACAATTGGATTTACAAAACAATTAAGGAAACTGAAGAAGAAACCTGTCTTACAAGAAGCGAGCAGGATACAGCAATTAAGGCGTGGCTTCGGCTACAAGTTTTGCAAGTAAAAAAATATGGAGTGCCTCCGAAAAGACATTTTAACATTGATACAAACAAGTTATTTGGGCTACTTAAAGAGGTCCTAAATGATACCCATTCGGTAAAATCTACAAATCAATTTGCAGAAAACAGCAAATCAATTTGCGATAATCGGCAACATATAACAGAGAGTATGCAAGAGAATACGGCAGATACTCTCTTTAACAAAGAGTGCGAACGGCCAATTTTAGAAAATTGACCATTCGCTTTCTGTGGAATAAAAATGATTTCAGAAAAAGCATTAAAAGAATTCAAGGAAATTTGGAAAGAAGAATTCGGAGAAGAAATATCTGATGAGTTGGCATTAGAAAATGCAATTGCCTTGCTAACACTTACTGATATTTCTTATAGACCGGTTAAAAAAATGTGGTTAGAGGGAATTGTTCCTAATGAAGTTCTATACAAAAGATATACATCAGAAAAATAAATTACTATAATTACAACATGACAGCAGAAAAGGAAATTAAATACGGACTATATAAACGAAAATCAACTGATGATGAGCGTCAGGTTTTAAGCTTGGGTTCACAAAAATCAGAGGCAATTAAGAGGTTTCCAAATCTCAAAATTATAGACCTCCCGGATGAGTCAGTGAGTGCTTTTAAGCCATATAAAAGACCTGTGTTTAATGAAATGATTGAGAAAATAAAAAAAGGAGAAATTCAAGGAATTGTTGCTTGGCATCCAGACCGTCTTTCTCGTAATCCCATTGATGCGGCCCAGATAATATACCTGCTTGATGTTGGTGCTCTCAAGGACCTGAAATTTAGCTCCTATCATTTTGATAACTCTCCCGAAGGCAAAATGATGCTACAAATTACGATGTCCCAATCAAAGTATTCTTCGGACAAATTAAGTAAAGATGTAAAAAGAGGCATGAACGATAAGGCAAATGAAACCGGATGGAGACCGGGACGCACACCATTGGGATACTTGAATAGCAAGAAAGAGGAAAAGGGCAAGCAATATGTTCTTAATGACCAAGAACGTGTTGACCTTGTTAAACAATTACTCCGGACCATGCTTACTGGTAATTACACGGGTCCACAATTACTCAAATACGCAAACGAAGAACTTGGATTAAGAATGCCAGCAACAAAAAAATTACCAAGCCGCAAATTACGCATGAGCGGTTTATATCGTCTACTTACCAACCCCTTTTACTATGGTTGGTTTGAATGGCCCAAGGGCAGTGGTAATTGGGTTAAAGGAGAACATGAGGCAATGATTACAGAAGAAGAGTTTGACCATATACAATTTTTATTAGGGCGAAAGGGTCGGCCCAGACCCAAAAAGCATAAATTTGCCTATACAGGGTTAATGAGATGCGGACATTGTGGGGCCATGATTACTGCCGAGGAAAAGTTTAAGAAACAGAAAAATGGAAATATCCACCACTATATTTACTATCGTTGCACACGCAGGGTTGACCCGAGATGCACGGAAAGGGCAATTGAAGCCAAAGAGCTCAATAAACAAATAGACAGTGTCCTTGGGCAAATAAACATATCCCAGCGTTTTCGGGATTGGGCACTAAAGTATTTGCACGAAACCAGAACTCAAGAAGCCGAGACCCGTGAGCAGGCCATAAAAGCCAAGCATAAAGAATATGAAAAAATAGCCAAGCAATTGGATAATATGCTTTTAACTTTTATTTCATCAGATAATACTAACGAGGAAATTATGAGTAAGGACCAATTTACTCACCTTAAAGGTGAACTGATGAAGCAGAAATCCAAACTTGAAGAAGATTTAGGCAGTTATGGCAAAGAAATTAACCAGTGGTTTGAATTTACAGAAAAAACTTTTACTTTTGTTCGTTATGCACCAACTTGGTTTACTAACGGAGACATTGATACAAAACGAGCAATCTTTGCATGTTTAGGTTCGGACCTAATCTTAAAAGACCAAAAAGTGGCAATAAATATGAGAAAACCCTTCGGAATTATCTTTGAAGGACTTCCAAGAGCTGAAAAAGAATTAGAAAGGTTAGAACCTCTCATTAAGCCAGTAAATACAAGGCAATCGGAAACTTTTTCTAAAAAATTTCCTACTTTGAGCGGGTAAGGGGAATCGAACCCCTATTCACAGTTTGGAAAACTGTCGTAATAACCATTATACGATACCCGCCTCTGTCAGCCATGGCTAGCTACGGCGGGCAAGGTCCGCAGCCAGCAACGGATGCTTCTCTATCTCTGTCGGGGCGCCGAGATTTGAACTCGGACTAAATCCTCCCAAAGGACTCGTGCTACCGTTACACTACGCCCCGGCTTCCGATTCCCACCGCAAGTAAATCAATTTACTTGCTCTTGTGTCCAAAAACTGCGTTTTTGTACCCTCGGAGGGAATCGCTTTCACCTCTCACCGTCTTCCGACGGTTCGGGTTCAAGTACCCTTGCCTCGCGATAATTTTCGCCAATTGCGAAAATTATATCGCTCCGGCTTCCGATTCCCACCGCAAGTAAATCAATTTACTTGCTCTTGTGTCCAAAAACTGCGTTTTTGTACCCTCGGAGGGAATCGGACCCCCATCAAGACCTTAGAAGAGTCCTGCTTTATCCATTAAGCTACGAGGGCGCTGAATATCATTATATTTTACATTATAAGACACTAATCGTAAACCCCGCTCATGAGGCAAGCAAAATTCATCGGGTCTTTAAGGCTCTATACAAAAATGTATTAAAAGCTAAAATAATCATATGAATAAAAGCATTGTTTTGCCCGCGCTTATCGTTATTTTACTGGGCTTAGGCGCGTGGTGGATTACCTCAAAAACCAGCCCGGATGATGCCATGATGCCGACGCCGGCCGTTTCCGCGAGTCCGACCGTGCCCCCGAATATAACTATCACTTCACCGGTGGTAAACGCATTGGTTGGATCACCGGTAATAGTGACAGGCAAGGCTAGAGTTTTCGAAAATACTTTTAATGTCCGGGTTAAAGATAGCTCCGGCAAAATTGTATACGAAACTTTCGTGATGACGGATGCTAAAGACGCAGGCATCTTCGGGAATTACAGTATCAAAGTCCCACTTCCGGCAAATCAAGGTACGGATTTTGTAATCGAATCCATCAGCTACTCCGCGAAAGGGGACGGTTCGCTTGAAGGCTATGCCAGCGTGCCGGTTAAACTCAATACCGTCGCTACCAGCACGGTCCAGGTTGCGTTTACGGTTAACAACGATTGTCAAACGGTTCGGCTCTATCCAAGAACAATAGTTAAAACATCCGAAGTCGCTTTCATGAGTCTTATTGAATTGATGGAAGGCCCGACGACCCAGGAAAAAATCCAAGGCGCTTTGACTTCAATACCGGACGGTACCGGCTTGAATTCAATTCGTATCAGCGGCAACACCGCGTACGCGGATTTTAATCATGTCCTCGATCAAGGCGCCGGCGGCTCTTGCCGCGTGACGGCAATCAGGTCCCAAATTACAAACACTCTTAAGCAGTTCCCAAATATTACCAGTGTCATCATCTCTATCAACGGCCGGACCGAAGATATTCTCCAGCCGTGAGTCGGCATTGTATAGACGCAAAAACCGCGTCGTTAGACGCGGTTTTTGCCATCTCTGGGAGGTATACGGGATTTGAACCCGTACTAACAGGACCACAACCTGTTGTGCTACCATTACACCAATACCTCCGTAATTAAAGCAAATTATATCCCATTTCTAGATAAAAATCCACGTTTGAAATCAAAACAAATTTTTGATAAGCTCGAACAAGTTGATTATGATTAATAAAAGATATTTACGGCCCTTAATCTGCGGGCTGATCGTCATTATTATCGGTTCAGTTCTGGCCACTAATTTTCATATTTATTCGTCCATAGTTCATTTTGATAAAGTTCTTCACGTCTCCGGCGGCTTGGTCGCGGCCTGGTTTTTTGGGGTAATTTGGGGTTCTAAGCTCTCGGGTTTTTCTAATTTTGAAAAGTTTTTAATATTAATCTCTCTGGCCGCGCTTATCGGCTGGGTCTGGGAGTTAATGGAATTTATAGTCAGCGCAAGCTGGCTTGCGGAATTCCCAACTCTACACCGCTACATATACGGGGGAAATCTGATTGATACAATCGGCGATTTACCCGCTGATATCTTTGGTGCCTCCCTCTTTGCCCTCTTTTATATAAGCCGGGATTGACTTCCGGGCGCTATTTTTGGATACTGCCGCCAGAGGTCAGTATGCCCAAGGCAAATCTTGTCCGGATCACGGCTGAATTTACAATCAAAAACGGGCGCGCCCGCGCTCGCGATCTTGAAGAATTTGCCCGAGGGCGTTTCCCCAGGCCGGCCGTGTATGATCTCCATTCGTATGCCGAGGCGACGCCGCACCGGCTGGTCAGTATTCACGAATGGGATTGTCTATTTTTCCCGCAGGTGATGGGTCAAATTCGGGAGCTTCATGATGATTTGCGGAGAGCCGGATTCGAAGTACTGCGGGAAAGAATCTGGTACCCGGTTCTACAGAGTTTGGCTTTTTTAAGGCAAAGCAGTACCGAAAAACTGTATTGTTTCCTGCGCGGCCAAGTTGTCGCGCCGGAAACAATCCTCGACGAGGTTGTCGAGGTCTGCAGGCGGAATGGGATTTCCCTCGACTGGGATGTGAACCTTGATCCCAGGTCCAAGTCGAGGTTTGGCGCCTGGCACATTTCTAGAGAATTTAGCCGAAGTGGTAACATCTTTAATGCCCAGGCTGAATTTTCAGTGATTCTGACCGAACTCGGCCAATGCGGCGCTAGGGTGCATCAGCACCTTCAGCTCTACTATGTCGTTAAAGACACCGAGAACGGATAATGGCGGGCAGAACGCCACGCCTGAAACGCCCCGCCCTAGCGGGGCGCGATCTTTTCTCGCCCGATTTTATTTAAAATTTCCTTAACTCTTTCAAGGCTGTCAGCATCGTGGATTGAAACCGCGGAAACGTCAGGGTTTTTCTTTTTCAGCACCGATAAAATTTCTTGAATTTTATCGGTGCTGACCATGTCAGATTTTGAGACAAACAAACGTTCTTCTTTTTTTGCAAGCCCCGGACTATACCGGAAGAGTTCTTTTTTGATGATTTCGTAATCAGCCGCGGGGTTTTCTGATTCCGACGAAATCAGATGAAATAATATTTTTGTCCGCTCGATGTGCTTTAAAAATTTTATACCCAAACCCTTGCCTTCGGCCGCGCCCTCAATGATGCCGGGAATATCAGCGATGATTAAGTCATAATAAGCGCCAAGATTCGGCTCAAGAGTCGTAAAAGCATAATTCGCGACTTTACTTTTAGCCTTTGTCAGTTCGTTGAGGAGACTTGACTTGCCGGCGTTGGGCAGTCCTACAAGGCCGACATCGGCGATGAGTTTGAGTTCAAGTCTGATTGAAAATTGTTCTCCCGGTTTTCCGGGCTGAGATTGCTGGGGACTGGTATTCGTGGAAGATCGGAAATGAAAATTACCTTTCCCGCCGCGGCCGCCTTTGGCGATTATGATTCTCTGGCCGATTTGAGTTATTTCAAGTTCCCCTCTGCCGCTGGAAACGGGCTCATCATGAGCTGGACTATCGGCAAAATGAATAACCGTTCCGATCGGGACTTGAATTGTTAAATCCTCGCCGTCTTTGCCGTCGTTATATTGCCGTCCGCCGGTTCCGCCGTCCCGGGCTTTAAAAACTTTGGTGTGCCGAAGACGCGTCAAAGCGCCGATGTCGGAAACTCCTTCGAGGTATACGCTTCCACCCTGGCCGCCGGAGGCTCCTGTCGGCCCCAATGACATCAGATTTTTATTAAAGGCGACCGCCCCGTCACCGCCCCGCCCCGCTTCAACTCGGATTTCAATATCATCAATTAACATGGCGCTATCTTAACACGACCTTAAAGCTTTACGAAATCAATACGAACTTGCGAATAAAGATGTGAGTTTGAGTTGGTGGCGATGATGGTATACTGGCCTTATGCTATTTGCTCAGGCGTATAAACAGTTAAATAAGCAGCAAAGATTGGCCGTGGATTCGATTGAGGGGCCGGTTATGGTCATCGCCGGACCAGGGACCGGGAAGACCCAGATTCTGACCCTTCGAATCGCCAATATTTTACAGAAAACAGATACACCGCCGGGAGGGATTTTGGCTTTGACATTC
>Ga0075649_103_pt1 | contig 30954 bp, 34 predicted proteins | sample RifGroA1_FD_68394 | JGI IMG/M metagenome (GOLD analysis project Ga0075649, IMG submission 68394) | Microgenomates bacterium GW2011_GWA1_45_10 | reverse complement strand
AGCCCGGTTAAGGCTTTGCACATGCGATTCGTGTGCAGGGCAGCAGAAACGTTCACTCTTAAAAGGGTAGCAGATTAGTTAATTCGGAACAAGTCTAATTTAAACCCCATACAGCTGAGGATCCTTTCCAGACTTCTTTTCAAGCCGGGTTCCAGGTTTAAGGAGTTAAACACCGATGCTCTCGCAACAGACGCCTTTAGCTACCACTTAAGAACGCTTCTTAAGGCAGGATTGATACACAAGGATATAAATCGATATGCTCTGACTGCTCCTGGAAAAATGGCCGCGGCCAGGTTGGATACCGCAAGTGGGACCGTCGAGAAACAACCAAAGATAAGTGTTTACCTTATCCCCCACCTGAAAACCGGTGGCATCGAGCGCTATTTAGTTCAAGAACGTAAGAAAGAACCGTATTTCGGCTACTGGGGTTTTATTACCGGAAAAATACGCTTTGGGGAAACACTCGGGGAAACGGCCGAAAGAGAACTTGCAGAAGAGACGGGACTGACTGGGGCTTTTAGATTTTGCTACGAAATCCACGAGATGGTTTATGACAAGAAAAGCGGAAACCAGTTGGAAGATAAATTCTTCCACGTAATGGAGGCTTTTGATTTATCGGGAAAGGTCAAAACCAGAACAATTGAAGGGAGAAACAAGTACGTAACCGCGGAGGAATTTTGGCCGCTAACGCCAAAATACCATAACGAAGATGATTTATTCCGGTGGTTTTTGGAGAAAGATTTTAAGCTAAAAGAGGAAAAGTATTATATAGACAAGTTTTAAGTAAGAGTAAGCAGGATTACAGTCATTAGTCACCCATGAGCGGCCATAAAGTAAGTTGTTAGACAACGGCCACTATACGGGGCACAGGCCTTGAAGGGACTATGAATTTAACTGGCCTGTCGATTTGCATTTGCCTCGAATTGTTAGGAACCAAACGCCAGCCGCGATATTCTCGCCGACTTGTAATTCGAAGGCTACTATAATCTCGTCCACGAGAAGCATTAATAAAACCCGGGTCAATTAGTGGGTTGTCGGCCATCGTCTCTAGCCATTTTCTCCAGCCATCTGGATCAATAATATGTGATGAAACAAAATGATAAGAAGCTCCTGATTCCAAGATCCAACCATTTTGGTACTGCAACCTTAAATCTCCTACTATTCGAGCCAGATTGGCGACTGATACGGGGCAACGGTAGTCCATCATGGGAATATGCGCCATTGTCTCACCAACTAGCATGACACATGAATTTATGACAGTAAAAACTGCCCGCTGGGGAAGATCTGGATCCAAAGGATGCCTACGAGCAGGCTCCCATTCATCGCTTTTTTTACCCCAAATGTTGGCTAACCATTCACGATTGCTATACCCAAGACTGGTAATTAAAGAAGAGATATCGTTCCAAGTGAATGACCCTGCTTTAACTATTAACTTTTCAAGTGCACCTTCTCTCAGAGTCTCTGCAGAAATTGCATAAGGCTCCTTAATATAACCTTTATTGTATTCATCGACATCGCCCTCCTCTCCTGTCCCCGCATCAAACTCTCTCGCGCCGAGGGGTGTTTTGGCAAAGCGACTGTAAACAATTGCAATTTGTATAGTGAGAAGGGTCGGATGTCGGATAAATAAAGCATAAGGAATATCACGCGCAACCTTCCCTATCATATCCGGAGTTTCTGGTAGTCTGAGCTGCGTTACAGATTCAGGAGCGGCCATATTAAAAAAGTGACTGGATCTTAACTTCGGGAGACTGGACTGTCAAACAACACCGATAAAAAAACCCTGTATCCACGCAAGAGACCATATGCATAGCTCAACAGGAAATTTAACTACAAGTAAGGATTTGCGGAGATTGGCTGCCCCTAAAACTGTTGTAATTTTAATGAACCGATACCAAAGGTGGACTGAAACAACCCCCAAAGAAAAGTAATAACTACCAAAAGGATAAAACCGACAGGCAAACCAGCGAGCGAAAAAAGACCAAGTTTTAAGAACTTCTTTTTAGCCGGGTCAGAGCGGTTAACCAGATAGACAATAAGAAAGATGATCCCCAGTGGTGTCCCCAGCACAATCCAGAGAAAACTTAAGATACCCAAGACAATAAAAAATAGGTTAATAACAATCATGGGAATACTCTGGCTAGGAGGTAGCAGACTGGGTAATCCAACGGCGGGAGGAGGTGTTTGAAATGTCTCGGGAACAGACAGGGTAATTTCATTGGTAACAGAAGAAAGCATGTAACTCCAATATACATCGCCGTCAGGGAAAATCAACCGTCGAGGCAGATATTTGACCAACAATTTGAGGTCCAAAACCAAGTCCCCGTAGAAGACAGACGTCTTTTCTGACTATAATCAAAGAAGTGAGATCTTCTGCTCGCCAAGGTTATTTTTCAATTGTTGCCGCCCTAATGTTATTAGCTGCCGGTGGAGCCGCCATGATATTGGCCTCACAAACGGTCGAGAACACCAACCGCAATCGGCGAAAGATGATCGAGGCACTTTCTGCCGCCGAACGTCAAGGCAATATCGCCTCCCCCACCCCCACAGAAACCGCCCTCCCCGCCACCCCGACCCCGCCCATCTCCCCCACGCCCACCGTGACACCCACCCCCTCGCCTACCCCCACTCCAACTTCCAACCCCACCGCCTCGCCCTCGCCCAAGCCTACTTCACCACCTGTCTCCGGACCACCGGGGGCCGGGCTGTCAACCATAACCGTCGCCACCTCCAAAGGAAATTTTAGAGCTACCGTCTTGGCCATCAATTTAGCCAACACTAAAATTATCACCGATACCGGCAACGACGGTGAGTGCGGATCAAATTGTACCGTTCTGCCACTGGCGACCTATGTCAACCGCAACGGCGGCTTTGCCGGAGTTAATGGCTCCTATTTTTGTCCCGCCACTTACCCGGATTGTGCCAGCAAATCCAATTCTTTTGATTTTCCCGTCTATAACACCCGTTTAAACCGTTGGATCAATGGAGGCAATCTTTCTTGGGGTAGCCGCAGTATTTTCTACACCGACGGTTCGGGCGCTCACCACCTGCAGGGAGCCAATAGTTTCAGCGGCAGCTTAAACGCCGGCGTCGTTAATAATCCGGGACTTTTAGCAGATGGCAATGTCCAGATCGATGATAACCAATCCGGACTGGCTGATAAACAAAAAATTAAAAATACCAAGGTGGGTATCGGCCTTCGGGACAACCAGAACGTAATGGTGGTCATTGCCCAAAACGTAAACATGCAAGAGTTCGCCTACGTTTTTAAGAGCTTGGGGGCAAAAGCGGCCCTGAACCTGGATACCGGCGGGTCAGCCGCTATGGTCTACAACGGACATTATGTCTTTGGTCCGGGACGCGATATTCCCAACGCCATCGTCTTTGCGAAAAGATAACACCAAAGATGGTATTTGAGAATCAAACACTAGTGAGAAACGCGCCTGACGCCAGAAGACCTTCTGTTGCTGGTCAACCGGATAGAAAAGGAAATGAACATCCGACCTCGGTTGAGTTGGAAAGAGCGTACCTGCGAGAGCTAGGGAGATTTAATGCCGCCAGTGCTTTTGTAAAGGCGGTGAATGCTCACTATCTTGGCTACGAGACGGGAACAAGCGAGGAGGGTCGATTGCAACAAACTCTTCGATCCGGAGGTGATATGAGAGTGATTGGAGCCGCGGCAGCGGAACAATTAAACGAGCAGCGTGAGCGGATGCTCAGTGCAGAGTTGGAATATCGAGGCACTCAAGTCAGAGAGCTTACTGAAGCGGGTGTCTCGGCAGGTGAACCGATGGCAGTTCGAAAAGTCGTTGAGCTTCGTCGCGGGGCGGACGGGGGCGGGGTATGCTTGCCGCGAGATTTGACAGACGCCGGGAGTTATGTAAACGATCAGCTGCACCGAGGAAAGACGTTGGATGTGATTGACAACGAACAAGCGGGGTTAATCGAAGGCGAAAGAATTGCCAGGGAGACACTGGTGATAATGAGCTATTGGAGAAGCCGCCAACCGGCTCCAGTAAAGTATCTTCGCGCAGAAAACGCGGTACGGGTCAGGATGACCCAAGGAGAAAGCCTCGATCGCATCACAATCATAGCAGAGAATAACTGCCGGGCTTATTCTGCCCAACGACGCCAGAGAGAGAAGCTAAGGTTTGCAAGAACGAGGGTTATTGCCATAGTTGGCGAACGCAGCAGAAAGGAGCCTGTTAGCGATTTTTCGCATGGCAAACAAAAACTAGAATCTCGCGCGACTTCGGCTATTGATTCAGAAATGAATTTGTGGTCAAGCGCTACTTATATAGACGGTACACCCATATTAAGGCATGTCGATCAGCTTCGGAGAGAAAACAGTTATGAAGACGTGTATCTTCCGCGTCACGATATCCATGTTTTACTACCTAGAAACATGGATCGGAGTGTAATTACACAAATCGAGGACGCTTATGATGAAGTCTTTAAAAAAATCGGGAGGGGTACTACTCCACTTGCCCGCACAGCATTACAGGTGCTGGTTGTACCGGAAGCAAAATATTGTAAGCGGGCAGCGGCTAAGTCTAACGGGCAACATGTTATCTTAAATGCTAACCATCAACAATTTGCCAGTGCCGCCGGTCACGAAATTGTCCATGCGCATCTTGGGAGATTACTGGGTAGATGCCACTCGGATATGCTATGCGAAGGAGCAGCGATTTATTTTGGCAATCGCGGTTCGGGCGACACGATCAATCAACCCGCCCGCTTAATAGGAAGAGATGAAATGGCGCGACTTACGGTTGATGACGCCTCCCCGATCGGCATGTCTCACACAGCGATGTTGGCCAATGCGGGAAAGGTGTTATCAGAAGACGAGGAATATGAGTATTCATACCGATACGGAGCACTTTTTGTCAGTTATTTTATTTCCAATTACGGGCGAGAGGCTTTCCTAAATCTGTACCAGCAAACTTGTCTACCAAGCCTGCAAGATACCGTAACGGGTCAATGGTTGGTCAACGCTGGTCGGCAAGTGCCCGGTGTAAGGGAAAGAGATATAAACGCCCAGGCATTAAGAAATATCGGATTAGACCCCTTGAAGATAGAAAGCGACTTTAATGTTTATATAAGCAAAACATTGGGGCATGGCGTACTGGAACAATTAGGAATAGCCATCGTTAATCTGTTTTCCTAAGACAGACAAGTACCTATGCGGTCAGGCCTATTTACCCGCTAGCTCGAACGTCATCGTCTTTGCAAAAAGGTAATAAGAGTAACAATCTATCTCTTTATATCTCAAAAAAGTCAAAAAAGGAGTCTCCTTTAAGGAGACTCCTTCTGAGACTATGTGGTTTTGGTTTCGTCTGTGATATAAGTTTAAGTAATGGACAGGACAGAGTTTGAAGGGAAAGTGACAGCAATCAGAGACGGAGCAGCGAGGCTTGGGGCAGAAAAACCATACACCTGTCAATCTTTCTGGGTAAAATTTAATCCTGTGGGTATTAGAAATACCCAGCCGGGTTTGAATTTAGCGGGACGTCAGTGGTTTCCAGTAAATTTAGACGAAGCCCTGAGAAGCTTAAGCCAACTTAATAAGAATACTGATTTGAGAAGTGCTCGGGAATGGGCTTATAAAGAGGAGAGCGAAGCTTGGGATTTTTATTCCCGCAGTAAGGGAGCATGGGAGGACGTTGGTTCTCCCAAAAGGACACTTCCCTATGATGTCAACGGGAAGGCGATTGCAAATCAGGGAGCAGAATACAATAATTTTTACTATGGGCGAGAAACTTATTTTAAGAGAAAGTTTGTTCTTGAGGAAATTGATGCTTATGTAACGGCCTACACGGCTGGATTTAACGGCAAGGCAGAAGTTAAAAAAAAATATCTCCAAGTGAAAGATCATTGTGGAGGCGATGGCAGAGATCCGAGAGTGGCCAATTATTTTCGAATGGTAAAGTTGAGTCCGGCAGTGGAGATAATCAAGGGTCGTGGTATTGTCGGGCTATATGAGAAATCCCAGTGGGCGATGGCCCTTCTGGCTCTTGATCAAATTGAAAGAAGTTACGACCCAGATTATTTGGCGGAAATGGTAAGGGTTGATTTAAATATCATCGGCCAGCAGCGAGACGGGGATGAAGCTTCAAAAAATAACCCCAATCTGAATGCAAAGCTTAATGCGGTTGTTGGGGCGGCTGAAGCGTTGGGACTTTCTGATGTGGTAACGATATCTCGAAGATGTGCCCCCGAGGCGGCGGGACAACATAGGTTGAATTTTGACGATCCTTTGTGGAAGAATCTGCAATAGGTTCGGGCTGGCAGTGAAGATGTAAAGCTAAGCTAGAGTTTTAATCGGTGACGATGTTTTGGGGATGACCAGAAGCGGCGGCGAGAACATTTTGGACCCAGATTTTTTGAAGATTAGCTAGTGCCTCATTCGTATACCAACCAAAACCTTTAAGACCAATGGCATTTTCTATCCTTGCTAAAGGACCCGATTCCAAATCTTCGGCTTCAAAGGCATAGCCATAAATTTTTCCGAATTTAAGAGCCTTTGCCATTGCCTCTTCGTCAACCACTTCCCGACCGGCCGTGTTAACGATGATAACCCCATCCTTCATCTTGGCCAGTTCTCCTGATCCGATCATCCCAATCGTTTGGTCACAGTCTTTGACATTAAGAGAAATGGCATCAGATTCTCTTAAGAGTTTACCCAGCGACTTCATCTGCACACCCGCTTGGATTTTCGGCGAGCGGTTATAGGCAATCACTTTCATGCCAATCCCCTGCCCCAGCTGCGCCACTCGGCTGCCGATACTACCAAGTCCGATTATCCCCAGGGTTTTACCATAAAGCTCAAAACCCCTTTCGAGTTTATATTCTCCCTTTTGGGTTTGACGATCGGTAATCAAAATCCTTTTTGCAAGACAAAGAAGCAGGGCAATCGTATGTTCGGCAACAGATTCCCGAGAATAACCCGGGATATTACAAACCTTAACTCCCCTCTTTCGGCAATATCCTAGGTCTACCCAGCCGTAGGAAGTGGTAGAAAGGGCGAGGGTTTTAACGTTTGGTAAGGCGGCGATAACGGTTTTTAGATTTTCTTTACCTTTTTCAAAACTACCGAGGTTATCAGGGTCGACCATAAGAATATCGGCATCGGCGGCGAGTTTTATCAACTTGGGAAGAGGGAGCTCTTCTCTCGTTTGGGTATAGACCACCCTTCCCAGACGAGCCAGGGCTCGCTTGTTTTCCGGGATAAATTCATTTTCGGGATTGAAAACAGCAATTTTCATAGATTTTAGCTAAGTTAGTTAAGGAGACTCCTTTAAGGAGTCTCCTTTCTTGTCTTTCTTGCAAGAAATCCGTTCGAGAGAAACAACGATATCTTGGGGATACTTTACAATTAGCCTTGATTTATGTAAAAATGATGTCCGAAATGATGAACAGATTGATGTTAATCAAGCAATTAAAAGCTTTCGGCATGGATAACAAAGGGGCCCAGATTTACTTAACGCTTTTACAAAAAGGCCCAACGACGTCTTTGGAAATATCGCGATTGACCAGTTACAACCGCACCTCGGTCTATCGATATTTGGAAGAGTTAAAAAAGCTCGGTGTAGTAGAAGAGATCATCGACGAGCATCGGACATTGGCCAAGGCAAGCTCTGCGGAACAATTGAAACTACTTGTGGCCCAGAAGGAAGCCGAAGTAGACCAACTCAAACACACTCTGCCAATGCTAGCCGAGGAGCTTTCTCGTTTAGAAAACGATGCCGGTTCACCGACAAAGGTATTGTTCTATCGAGGAAAAAATGGAATCCAACAATTACTTTGGAACTCGCTTAAAATTCCCAAAGGCGGAGAAATGGTCGGTCTAAGTTATCGTCCATGGAACGATATCGTTGGGCGAGAGTTTTCCGACAAGCTGCGCGTGGAGTTGCGCATTAAAGAAATAAACGATAGAGAAGTAACCAATACGCCGGGTCCGTTTGACTATGTTCATGATGAAATGTTCGAAGACTTTACCTGGCGAGAACGTTATCTCCCCTCTTCTATATTGGAGATAAGGCATGAAACCTTGATTTATAACGATGTGTTTGCACTTTTTCATTACCATAACGGCGAACTTTTTGGGGTTGAGATTCATAATGCTGAGATCGCGAAAACTCAGAAGCAGTTGTTTGAAATCCTTTGGAAAAAGGCAAAAGTAATCAAGCCCCCCAAAACTTAAGCCACCAAAAAGGAGTCTCCTTAAAGGAGACTCCTTAGGATACAGACGGTGGCTATTGAAATTAGTTGTTTCACTTCTTACACTTAACTGTGATGAGTAGCTCGCCAGAGGATAAAAACCGCCAAGCGGAAGTCGGTAAAAAAGTCGCCTCCTCCCTACCGCGGGATGCTTCGGGCCACTTTATGAAACGATCCGCCTCTCCCCTTTCCGGCCTAGGAGTTTCAACAAAAGTTGAAGGCCTCGGGGCCCAGATAAAGAAAATAAAATCTGCGACCACCGGTTTGACCGAACTTAAAAAGAACCTCACTTTAGACGAGCCATTGGTCTCGTTTCAGGTAAACAACCCTTTTGCCAAAGTCATCAAGTGGATCGACCAAATCCGCCGCAAGCAAACGACCACTTTTGCTCTGAAAGTAAGTATCCCCTTAGTCGCTCTCCCTTTGGTCCTCTTCTCCTTCTTCCAGATCGGCAAAGTTCGTGCCTTAAATCAAGAAACATATCTCAGCCGAACAGGCTTTTTAAGAGTCAGTAAAGATAACCCCTCACGCTATTTACTGCTACAAACCAGCGGACAAGTAATCACCCTGGAGGTACCAAAAGACTTCGATCCGATCAATCTCGCCAACCGACAGGTCTTGGTAACCGGCTATTTGAACCAAGCTTCATCGACCATGAGGATAGAAACCAGCGATAGCGTGGAATTGACCCTTAACACCCTCCCCGGGACAAAGAAACAAAAGTAAACAGGCCGTAAGACGGTTGACCTATCTTTATTTAGTCCTTACAATCCCACTCGTGAGATATAAGCCCTTTTTGGTCGGTGCTTTTTTCGGTCTTTTAGTAATTGGTGTCGGCACCGGTATTTTAATTGCCCAAGGATGGGCAGGCTTCTCGATGATCGCACAGCAGATAAAGGTCTTGGGCTCGACGACCGACAGCCAATCAAGTGCACCCGTCGACGCCGAAGAAACCGAGACACCCGCCACCAGCCACACCCTAAAGATACCCTGCACTGTCCAAACATACGCCCCAATCGGGATCAATATCTGCCTACCAGATACTTGGAAGACAACCTTTGAAGAACAGTCACACGACCTGATACTGGGAACCGTCGTCTTTCAAAGCCCTGATTTTAAAATTATGGTCGACCAGGGAAATGACGGCTCACCGGCTATCAAAATAAAAAGCGGGTACCAACTATCTATTAAAGCCTCACGCCTCACCCTCGACAGTAGCAAGGCAACCATGGCTGATCTTAACGCTTTCTGGGAATCTAACCGCACCGAACACGCCATCTCTCGACAAGAGGAAAGAACCGTCGGCGGTCAACCCGGTCTCTACCACTTCCTAGATACCCCAAAAGAAGGCGGCCAGATTGATTCGCACGTTATCAAAGACCCTCTGTTGTATGACCTAAACTTCTACTACAGCGACCAAGCAAACGGCGAAGGCGAAGACCTCTACCGATCAATTTTGGACAATATTAACTTTGAAACAGTTGATCCGAAGATGGACTATGATTCCGAACAGATAAAAGTGATTTCCCTGACCGGCTCCATGCTCACCGGCCAACCCATAAAAATAGATATCGTCCGAGATTTGGAATTAGAAATCTCTTCCGCCACCCAGTGGCCGATGGTTATCCGACAGGCCAAAAAAACCGGAACCAGATTCGTCTTGGGTGTCGCCAAGCCCCAGGGAACCGATGGAGATCAAGGCAATTATTCTCTGATCTGGACCGCTCCGGAAGCGGGAGAATACGAAATTTTTGCCCAGGTAATTAAAAACGACGGGACAATTTACATTTCCGCCCCGATGGACGTGATCGTAAACTAATCCTAACAAATACTTTGCCGCTTGGAGAATTCTGAAGCTATATCATTAAAAAGTGCTTTAATGGAACCTTAACTACTTTTCCTTCTTTGACTAAATCAGAACCGCACACAACCAGCCCGTAGCTGCCCTGTATTTTTTCGAGGGTTACTGCAGCTTGGTCCATTTCCTTCTTCCCATGTCCAATTTCAATGGGAATCCTTCTCTCAGGAAAAGCAAGAATGAAATCTGCCCCGCCTTTGGCACTATCATAAAAAGTAGGCGAGGCCAGTTTTTGACTAAACTCTCGATATAAAGACAAAGCGACAATATCTTCAAGATACCAGCCTTTGTGGTTAGCAAAAGCACTTTCTCCTTCGATCACCGTCAAAAGGGTGTGTCTGACGGCTGGAGTCATAAAATGGTATTTCGATGGCTTACGCACCTTTTTGTAAGCCGAACCATAAGGGTATACACGAATCAACATTTCTGCTTTTTCTAAAGTTTCCAAAACATTGATAAGTGTAACCAAAGAAATACCCTTCAAGATTTGGGATAAATTGGTAACACTTACCTCACTGCTTCCTGCAACCAATAAAAGAATGTTTTTAATGGAGGCTAATGTTGCCGTGTCGAACTTACCCAGTTCAGGTAAATCTCTCTCAACAACCCTATCAATTTGTTGACTAGTTAGGGTGTGAATCCGCTGTTCATCTTTTACGGTTAAAGCGTAGGGCATCGTTCCAAACCTTAAGTATTTATCTATTTCCAAGCTGTCTATACCAAACCAGTATTTGTTTACTTGAGCACTTAAAACCGTAAGACGGGAAAAACATTCATCGGCGCTACTACTGTAAAAAAGAGCATTTTTGATTGTTTCTTTTAGACCTTTTATAGGGAACTTAATCGTGATCGTTCTATCTTTAATAGACTCGTATTTGGTCTTAAGCAACATATACTCGGTAAAGTTCATCGGATATAGTTTTTCAAAAACAACTCTTCTGGCAAGATCGGTGGTTGATTGAAGCGATAACGCCGAGGAACCTGTGCAGACAACAAAAATCCTTTTTGACCGATCATAAACTGATTTTAAAACTGCTGTCCATTTTTTATCAAAGTGAATCTCGTCGATAAAAATAAACAGGTTGTGGTCAAGTTTTTCATAAGCAACCCCGATGATCTTTTGGTATTCCTCAAAAATAGAGTATAAATCAGCTCTCAGTTCATTAACGACCTGGTCGGCTGAAATATAAAGCATATCTTTGGAATAACGAGGATAGAACTCAAGAAACAGTTGAGCAAGCACGGTTGTCTTACCCACGCCCCGTAAACCTGGAATACTGACCATTCTCACTTCCTTCTCTCCACTAATAAAATCGTTGATTAACTTCTCAACCCGAATAAACATGTTTCTAGCGAGATATTTGTTGCCTTGTTCATCTTGGGTATAGGTTTTCAACAAGAATGGCGCACGACTAAGCTGATTTTGAAGATATTGATTAACCTGCCTACCGGCAGGCATGGCTTGTAAATTGTTCATAATCTGCCCGGAACGTTTGACGTTCTATACTACTCAACTTCTACACAAACGCCCATTTCTATTATTGTTAAGTATAATAGAGATGTCAAGCGATTACTTTGCAGGCTAAATATCAATCTCTTTCTGTTTAGTTTCTATTTTGAAGCACCAAAGCTAGAAAATAATCTTTTTCGGCAATGTGTAAAGGATACCGCAGACTTTTGCGATTGATGATTTCGAGTTGTTGTCGGATAAGCATATGGTTTATTTGGCTGACTGATATTTATCGAAATATTCGTCGTAATAAAGGCGCCACCTGGCATTAAATTTAGAATCGTCAGACAGCATCCAGTGTGTGCCTTTTAACTTGACTTGGCGATAAAGATGATCCGAATCAATTCCTAAGAGGTCAAACAGAAAACCAAATATCTTAATTGTGGTTAACGACATCTTCCCTAAGTACTGTGTCATTTTTTGCAGGTCTAATGAGCCTTTATACAACGAGAGCTTTTCCACCACTAAATCAACTGTATACTTACTTTTGTGGAACTGAATCATATCAATCAAGGCTTTTTCCGCAGTTGCCATACGAACAGTCTTATTATCAATACTTACATCCTGCCAGCCGAAGAACCATTTCTCCAGTACTCTCACAAAGCGATATTCGACTGATTGCCGCTGGACCGCCTTATACTGCACCCGAGAAATCGAGATAGTTTTATTAGTCAGCTGATCAAACATCCCGTGAAAGGCCAGAGCCGACTCGAAAGAGACATAGGAATCTTTAACCAGAAGGTTAGCAACAACATAGGGCGAGAGAGACAAAAACCCACGATTACTCAAATCGGAGATAACATATAAGCCCCTTTTTACTCGAATAAGCCAACCATTGCCAATCAGCTTGGTAATAACGTTTTTAGTCACTTGCCGGCCCCACGAATCCTTCCCCCGTGCATAGATCTGCTCAGAGGTAACAATCCGGCCATGCTTGACTATGAGATCCTCAAGAAGGGCACTCTGCCGAGTGGTAAGAATAGTTTGCTTCATATATGACAAGTAACCACTTATGATGATTATCTACTTATAGAGTAAACAATTTCAGTCAGACTGTCAAGAGCGATGTCTGCCTCCGCGTGTCGGCTTGTACGGCACTTTCATGCCCAGATTTGAACCAAAAAGGTGTCTTCGGCCAGCGATTGTTTACACGCCTTAGTTTAGTCCATCCCGATTTCAAGACCGAAAAGAAAAAGGCGCGCGAAGGTATCGCCTGTATTAAGTCATGGCTTCCCAGCCCTCGAGGTTTAGAACTTTGATTGGGAAGCAGCTAATTCAGCAAGTAGTAACATTCAGAGTCCTACGTTAACACGGAGCTAAAACTAAGGTAGGAGTAAGAAAATAAGGCCGACGGCGGTAATCACTAAACCAACCGCGATAGTCTGTTTCCCGGCCTTGACAGCAGCGTCGCCATCCAAAACTTCTTCTCTATTTATCGGCATAAGACGCATCCGCTTGTTCTTTATTGCTTCGTAACCGACTGAGGCAACGAACAAGCCGACCAATATGATACCGACAGGCAATAGGAATTGAAAGTTAAAACTCATCAAACAAATTCTAACTCTTTTTACTAATTGCTGTAAAGATTTGGCTCGAGAAATGGGAGAATTTTCGGACAATTGATTGGACAAACTATCTGGAACATCCGGAATACACCCTCAAGGAAATCGGCCATTTTTTACAGTCCTAATTAGAGCGGCCAAAGAAAAACTGCCAAGCGGGCACCGCCGTTATTCTGACACCTTCTTGCTCCAACTGTTCAGTGTGATCAAAAGTAAGAATAATTCCCTCGGATAAACCGAATTTCTGGCAAGCTTGTATCAATCCCTTTATTTCTCGTTCTTTTGTCTTAACATCCACAAAATCAGCGGCCACTTGGATAGCTATGGTTACTCTTCCTTTTTCGATTACCACAAAATCGCACTCACTGCCATTTTGCTGATAAGCAATTTGTCTCCCCTGTTTCAGAAGCTCCAATGCCACTGTAGTCTCCAAAAGTCTACCCCTCTCTTGGCTCAGTTTGTAATCCAACGCCGCACCCATTCCCTGATCAATAACATAACACTTTTTTTGTGAACTCTCGGCTTTAACCACTGAATGTGAATATTTGTTAATAAACCGATTTAAATAAATCGCCTCTACGTAATTTTGATAGAGATAAAGTGTGTCTTTACCTACCTGATATCCTTGTGACTTAAGCTCGTTATAAACCTTATTAACACTAAACTCCCCCCCACTAGCACCAACCACTCGTTTACAAAAATACTTCAGAGTAGAGCTATTAGAAATTTGATAACGCTCAATTAAATCACGCAGCACCATTACATTAAAATATTCCTGTAATACTTTATCTTTTAACTCATCTTCTTGGTGAACCAATTCAGGAAAACCACCCTGATGCATAAACCGATCAAAGAGATTGATAAGAGTCGCCTTGTCGGTACTACTGTGAGGATTTAGTTTTGGTGATAAAACGCCGACATATTCAGCAAACGAGAGTGGATAAACTTCAAAAGTAATGGTTCTACCCCGTAGGCCCGTGGCAATTTCTTTTGATAACAACTTAGCATTAGATCCGGTAATAAATACATGTTGATTAATCGATGCATAAATCCGGCTAATAAACTTTTCCCAACCATCAACTTCCTGGATTTCGTCAAAGAAAAAGTAGCAATCAGACAGTTTTTGAGTTGGATAAAGCTCTTGGTATGCTTGGAGAATTGAGTCTAACTCGCGACTTGAGAGTTGAAGCCGTTCATCATCAAAATTAAAGTACAAAAGCTGCTCGTTTGGTACACCACTGGCTTTCAGTTGATTCATTAAGCTAAACAGATGATAAGTTTTACCGCTTCGTCTGACTCCCGAGAGCGTTATAATCTTGCCACTGTCGGTAGGTATTTTGAGGGTTCTTTCCCATACCTCGGGAATAACCCTTTGTTGGCTGTCAGTAATTATGGTTTTGAGTAAGTCTTTCCCTGTCATAGGGAAAGTATGAACCAAATATTTCCTTCTGTCAAGGAAATATTTGAAGGTATCAGGCATAATACCCGTTATATAACAAAAACGGTACAACAAAGCCAGATTAACCCCTACCGCTCCCTGGTTAACACCAGAGATGACGTGTCTACCTGTTCCTGGGCATATTTAGACATTTTTGCACAAAAAATCCCCTCGGCGGTCCGCTTTTTGGACTTTGAGGGGAAAATTTGTCTCTTTAACTTCTTTTTGCTCGTGAGTAGATTTAAGGGGTAAATTTTTAACTACCACTTAAAACTAACTCACGAGCAAAGGCGAGTGGACCCCCTTGGACCAAAGAGGGTCCGACAGCTCAGCGGCCAAACAGGCCGCCAGCGCCCTGGCTGGAAATTGCCAGAACCAGGGCGACTAAAATGGCGAGCGCCAACAGCGCCCGCCAAGAGAGCTTCGTTCCTCCTTTCCCTCTACGCTCGGGACTTACAGGCCGGTCCGGGCCTTCCCGAGGGAGAGAAAATTTTTTTAGGCTAGACACTGTTGTCTAGCCCCAGCCTCCCTGATCGGGAGGCTCGTTGGGGCCGCCTTTTCCGGCCATCGCCGCCCCAATAATGACGATGGCCAACCCGCCCAGGATAAGGGCGGGATGGGCGTTGACCACCAGGCCAACGCCGCAGATTAAAAGCCCTCCGTAGAAGAGGGCTCCCCCCAGTCGGTGGCTCATTGGCCACCTCCTTTCTGAAAAAAATTGTCCCCGAGACGTCCTTGTCCCGGGGACACCGGACCGGAGAAAAACCACGGTCCGGCAGCAACCACAAACGGAATTTGTAGCTGGTACCGGACCGTTTCTTCTTTAGCCGGATAGGGATAGAGGATAAATGACGAAATTTACCTATTAAAGAGCGTGGGAACCTAACTTAAGCTGAGCCCGGCGTCTGCGGGCGGCTCGTTATTTGCCGCCCATTATACCAAAAAGAGCAAAAATAAGCCGAAAACGCAAAGAGTCTAGCAACTTAAGGACCCTAAGGGTACAAGAAGTTGACGGTAACCGGTATAATGTATGTACCGAGCTTTTTGGCCCGGCTTTTTATTTTATATGGAAAGAAAAGGTAAAATGTCTCCGCCTCCCCGAGATGGTTATGACGAAATGACTACTGCCATTGCGGCGCAACGAATGGCGACGCAGGAGCAACTCGCTGAAATTAGGGACGGCCATGATGGCCAACCTGACGAAGCATTATTAGAACTGCATTCGTTACTTAGTGGCGATCCAGACGGGAGAGGACGTAAGACGATGCTCGTTAGATTGTCGCTCGAGAGGTTCTTTGGAGAAGTTGGATTAGAAACGCTACTGGAAGAGCTAAAAGCAAGCCGACGTTAAGCAAGAAATTGGCAAGGAGCAAGGTTATTTATATTCTCCCCAGATATACTCTTGGTCGGCGCGCTTGTAGTTGCTAAAAATTTCGTCGCTTCGAAACCAGAGATTCTTCTCAAATTCGGCTTCCTCAACCGAGCCTGAGGCGTGGATAATAGTAAGAATGGCACGGTCTTTGATATTCGCCCAGATATAAGAATCGGCCGAGAAATCACCAGGATTGAAAAAATGGCCGTTTGGCCATCAACGGAATAATACCTAAGACGGACAAGTGAAGCAACTGGGAAAAAATAAAACTCCGTTTTGCCGGCGGTAGGCAAAACGGAGCTAGCGGCCGGTGATTTTTGCCCGTAGCCAAGCGGCTACTCTCCGGGCGCGCAGCGAAAAATAGCGCGCCAGAACGTAGTTGACGCCGGCTCCGGCGAAAACCACCAGTGGGCTGGCGGCCATGTACCACACGCCAAGACCCAGAAGCAGCTGGAAACCCAGCTGTTCCAGGCTGACGGTGATACTCCGTTGGGCATTCCAGGCCAGCCACTGGAATACCCACTCGTCAGGTCCTCTGGCCTGCTCATCCTCGAAAGTAATTCGAGTATTGAGCAGGAAACTAACCTGGACACTGATGACCAGCATCAGCAGGTTAGCTTGCTCCTTTTCTAGTCGAACGATCTCGACTAGAAAAAAGAGCGCCATCGACCCGGCGATGGCAATGCCGATTCCGACTACGCAGAATCGGCAAAAGGAGATCGCCCAAATCCGCCGGACAATCCCCTTGATTGTATTTTTCATAGGGGTTTCCCTCCCCTAATCAAATTTCGCCTCTCGGCGATGGGGCAATTCTATTACGGATAAATAAAAAGAAGAAATAGAAGATACCCGGAGAGCTTAGGGAACTTAAGTAAAAAAAGAGATTAAGGCGAAGCGACAACTTTACTGATAATTAGAGGAAAGGTATTAACCAGACTCCAGACGAAGACACCTCCGAAAATAATATATTCTACCCACGCCGACAAAGTTCGACGGCTTAAGAAGTTTAAAGCGGTGACCACCAAAACAACCATGGCGATAGACATAGAAACGAGGGCCACCGGGTAATTTATCTCAAACAGTCTCTGGGCAAAGGCTATCCCGCCCATAAACATCAGCGAAAAACCGACAATAGCCATCAGCAGATGAACGCGAGGAAACCTTTTTGCCGAAAAATATGGAATGGTAAGAAACATTAAAACCGGCACAAGAAGACTTAGAGAAATCCGATAATCGGCAATAATTTGATAGAAAGACAATAACTGAAAGAGAAAGAGCAGCTGAGCCAGAGAGAAAATGTAGATTGAGAGGTGGAATCGGCGAGCGCAACCCCTCTTTTTACAAAAGTCGCTAATTGAGTTTTTGTGGATGTCAAAATGGGAATAGTCCCTTTGAATCAGGTAGAGGGACAAAAAGAAAAATAACGAACCAAGTACCCCGGACAATTTAAGCAGCGGGTCGAGCACGGATAAGTTAAGTATTGCAAAGATGGGTAAAACGAGCAATGGCAACATTATCCAAGTATTAAAAACAGATGACATAAAGGTACCCTGAGTTGAATACTATAGGATTCTTGGTAAAATACGGTGATGACAATAGAAGGTAATGGCCGTAATCAGGGCATATCGACTTCAGCAAGCCTTGCTCTCGATGAGATGGATGCACTTTTGAGACGCCTAGACCAGATATTCGATCCGGCAGGCTATGAACTGAGCGTGCGAAATCAACAACTGGTATCGTTGTTTGAAAACGCCGCCGATACAGCCTCAGAGAGAGCCTCACTAACAAGGACGGACGGTGTCAGGACAGAATGGACAACGCTTGACGGCGGTAATGGAAAACTTATCACCTGGAGGTTGACTCACCGGCCAGCTATTTGGCGGTTACAAAAAAAAGAATTGGTTGGCGGCGGACTTGTTACCACCGAAGCGGAGCATATTGCCGTTGGTCTATGGACCGATTACAGAGTTGACGGTCCAGGGGTTGACGCAAATGATCGCTATCCAAACTTATGGGCAAGACAAGCTCTGACCGAAGGCTTAATTATTGAATTTATGGACTGCTTGGCACGAATACAAATGCAAGGAGAAGCAGCCCATTGAAGTATAATAGAGCTTGTTTACCGTCATGGCGCTGGCTGAAATAGGCAACCAAAGAACATGCCTGCCCGAATTTAACGGTTTCAGGGGAGCAATCTGGAGTGGGATTTTATGGTTTATAGACTATGGCCAGTTACAATCACGCCGCTCGCTTCGGCAATTTGAAATGCAGGTATGGCAAATCAAAGACATATATGAGTATTTAGAAATACCTGCAGAAAGAATGGGCGATATTTTTCGGTTTCCACCATTAGAAATTGCGGGTGGTTGCACTCAGCAACGATGGCAAATAGAGATAGGGACAGAAGTCACTTTGACACGAATACAATTGGTAAAACCAGGCGAAAGGCCGTTGGCCTCCGTTCAGACATGTAGGCATCAACTGGGCACCCTTAACGCATGCGAAAGTTTGGGGTACGCCAGAGCGCGGGATATTATGATGGTGCCACCAGCGGATGTTGGAAGATCTTGTCAAAGTTTCTTCGATGGACCAAAAGCAGCACTTGATGCAACTCAAATGATAGAGATGTATCAACGTATGGTAACAGTATTGCAACCGGACGCTCCTTCAGGCCCGATCACACTACTAGATCCACCCTCCCCGATTAGGCTCTTTCCAGTGGGAACATAAGTTTACCTTAAGCGGGTTTCTTAAGTTACTTGAGTCAAGTAGAATACTCTTAAATTTTTCCCCGGAGAAGAAGGTGACTTTAAAGGGGTTGTAATTGTAGAAAAGCTGTTTAGATAAAATTATGGCAACCGAACGCCCAGAAAAAGAAAGAAAGTATTTACCACCGATTAATGGGTGGAGGGTTGTTTGGTTTGGATTATTAAGGGTCGTAAATAGCGAGGCGGTAACGCGGTATGAACTGGCAGTTGAGCTGGAGCGGACGATAAAAGACATCATGGCTGCCTATGCAGAGGTGGAAGTCCAACCAGAGCGACGAGGGGAATTTCTCCGTTACCCGGTGCTTCCGATGGAGGGCGCAAGTTCGAGTGACCGATGGCAGCTGGAGATAAGCAAGAGGCAGTTTATTTTAACCCATGTTTCAGCGCTTAAGGAAGACGAAAGACCACAAGCAAGCGTTTGCAAGTATGTGCACGAGTTTGGCTCTCAAGAGGTATCGGTTGGCAATGACTACGCAAAGCAATCTGCAATAATTGATTTTCCACCGGCGGATAGGTGGATCCCTCCCAATAAATATAAAGACATGGGTTTTTTACTTGTAGACATCGTCGGAGAGGTAGAGAAGTTTCAGAGTTTACTTCGGGTAAGCTTGCAGAAAAAAAATTCCTAATAACAACTGATTATTTGATGGAAAGTGCTATAATGCGGACTAAGTTACGACTTGAAGTATGAGCACCGCTGAAAAAGAGAGAGAGCACCTTAAGGAACCGAAGTGGCTATGGGAAGTACTATGGCTAAAGTGGCTAGAATCTAGACATCCCGGGTATACGAAACGGCTGGAGAAAGGGATCCAAATAGAAAAATTGATCGTGTTAGCCTTAGAAAAATTTGAAGGAGAGCCTAAAGAGAGTGACGGCAGAAAACTCTGGCCCCCGGTCGAGTCGAAGACGACTGACGGAACCCATTCTTGGCAGACAGTGATAGACAATGGCGTATTTGTACTAACACGGGTTTTTATACCGGAGAAAAGAGAATCTGAGGCGCGAGTAACGAGAGTTAGGCATCAGTTTGGAGTGGTTGGGACAGATTATGGGTCGCGAGCGATCAAGCGAAGGGGCCTTGAGCAGCTTACTCCTGCTGAAATTAGAATGAGTGAAGCCATTTTCAGAGACGATCTTACCCATATGGAGAGCGCAAGACTGCTTTTGATGGAGCTAGAGCAAGCAAAGCCCCAGGATCAAAAATTGAAAGACCCCCAGATCATTTTGTCTTAACAAGAGTCTATCGTTTTACCGGAAGAACGAGGCAAAAGTGCTATAATGCGGCTAAAATAAAAACTATGGCAAGAGCTGAGTTTGAGTATAAACACCTGGGGTTGCCGGAAAGCCTATGGCAGGCCTTCGCGCTTCTTCTACATAGACTGGTGAATCACAAATACATAGATAAGCTTGGTTTGGCGATTGTACTTGAAGGCGATATTGATCGTTTAATAGGCACACTTAAAGGACTTGAGGAAAAGGGATTGAAAAGTACTTCAGAAAGAGGTCGAAAAGTTTGGAAAATTGAGCCCCTTTCCCCGGAAGGAAAAAGAGTCAGAAGGGCTATCATTTTAGGCAAAGAGTCGTTCTCCTTAATTCGCGTTGTAATTCCTCAACAAGCAGATAGACAGGCTATTATGTCGGTGGCGACACATAGGTTTGGCACAGTCGCTACGAGCTTCGGACTTCAGGGTGTGAATCGGGAAACTGCAACCGAACAACCGCTTCGTGAAATTCCATTTGCCCGTTACCGCCTTAAAGACGATTTGGCTAGTATGGAATGGGCACGTGAGCTTGTTCTTGAAATAACAGACGGGGGGATTAAATTAAAAACGTAGTCCTCCTTCTCGGTTTAGGCAGCTTAAAACGGACCACCTGAAGTAAAGTGCTATAATAAGCGGCAAGACCAAGAGTTCCATATGCCAAAAGTAGCGGAAATCGAACATCATCATCTTCAACAACCGACGCTTTGGCAAGACGTGCTTCGGCTCAAGTGGCTAGAGTTTTGGTCTCCGGGTAATAGGAAAAAATTGGAACTGGGGATTGATATCGAGAAGCTTATTGACGATGCAATCGAGCTGCAGGAAGGTGAGCCTACTCTGGTGAATGGCAAAAGAGTTTGGCCGCCGCAAGATGGAGAGAACCGGAGCGATGGATATTTGAGACGGCAGATCGAAGTAGATTCAGAAGCCTTTACATTAACTAGGGTTTTTATACCTAATACTGGCGATGAAGCGGCAGTGACAAGAATAAAACACCGGTTTGGGGTGGTAGGGACGCGACATGGACTCCAAATGGTACCGCTGGAAACGGGTGCTTCGCAAACACCCAAAGATATCGAAATGGCGGAGGATATCTTCGGCAATAACTTAGATCGTATGAAATCGGCTCGCCTACTTTTAATAGAGCTTACTAAACCCTGGGAATAGTACGAGTTTTTACGATTTAGGGGTAACACTAACAAAGAAGAGGTTCATGAATTAAGATTCGGAGATTTATGATTTTGAAGTGACATTTACTCCGGAGAGGATAACATAAGGAGCGCTAATATCTCCTTGCCATTGAACTTCAGAACTTAACTCAATCAGATCATCTCTTAATAGATCAAGATATTGTCGGCTAAGGAATTCTAGTTAATCCGGAGAACTTTAAGAAATCTTTCCTTTTCCTCCGGTTTATATGGCCCGACAACCGCTAAGTTTAGCCTGGCGTTTGTAAACAGCCGCTGGGCGACACGGCGGACGTCCTCCGCCGTAACCGCCATCACCGCCTCCGCCTCCTGCTCTGGTCCTTCCAATTCCTGATTAGTAACCGCTTTTAAGCCGTAGAACTCGGCCACTTTGAAAGGATTTTCCAAAAGAAACACAAGCGGGCCGCGAATCTTTTCTTTGGCCTCTGTCAGTTCTTTCTCCCCTACTTTTACTTCCCGAATTCGTTTCATCTCCTCCAAAATTCCGCCAATCCCATCTTGCATTTTTTCTTTATTTAGACCGGCATAGGCGACCCAAAGACCGGCGTCGGAATATAATGCGGTTTCGGAACTAACTGAATAAGCAAGACCCTTTTTTTCGCGAACATTTAAGAACAGGCGGCTACTCATACCCTGACCCAGAATTGAATTTAAAACATAAAAGATAGAACGATCCGGATCACTCTGAGCAAAAGCACGAGCGCCGAGGTAAATATGAGCCTGAGCAGTCGTTTCTTTATAGTAGAGGCGGACACCCGGAACCTTTTGCCTCTCGACAACCGGAACGGCGGGAACGGTTGAATATCTTTTTAAGTTCCCAAAAATACTCCTCACCGACTTTTCAACTTGAGCCGGGGTAACAGCGCCGGCGATAACCACTGTCATTTTATCCGGGCTGTAATGGCTTTGGCGAAAGCGTTCAAAATCGCTGCGCCTTAGCGAGGAAACAATTTCTTTTGTCCCAAGAGTGGCACGACCGAACGGTTGATCAGGATATAAAAGGGAAAAGAACTCCTCCAAACCGATTTCATCGGGACGATCTTCACGACGGTTGATTTCTTCAATGACGTTACCGGATTCTTTTTTAATCTCGGTAGCTGGTAGGGTCGGGTAAATGGCCAGCTGGGAAATGAGGTCCAGACCCTGATCGAAGTGTTGTTTGGTGACTTTACACCAGTAGGCGGTAAACTCTGTATCGGTATAGGCGTTAAGAATACCTCCAATACCCTCGACGGTGCGACTGATAACCTCGCTATTTTTAAACTTCTTTGTTCCCTTAAAAACCATATGTTCCAGGAAATGGGCAATACCGTTTACTTTTTTGGTTTCATGGCGGGTACCGGCAGAAACCCAAACCATCTCCCCTACAGACTGAACGCCGGCCATGGGAATGGTAATAATTCGTAGACCGTTGGAGAGGGTGGTGAGAGTATAGGGTTCAGACATGGGTAGAGATGATTTTACCATCTTAGAGAGCGGGATTATGTAACTTAAGCAGGAATTTGTGGAATAATCCTTGTAAGAGGTGGTCTAGGGACTCCTTGCGTTGCCTCCATATAGGTCTCGCAGTCTTTCAAGCAGGCTTGCCATCGGGGCATAATACACAAGAAGAATAATGACGGCAACACGGAAAACTAAGCAGGAGGACGAAAATAAAAGTCGTGGGTTAACTGGTCCAGTTCTTTGGGATCAACGCCGTATCTATCGGCGATTTGGCGAATAATATCTAACCAGTGAAGATATTTATCGGGCGAAGGTTCTTCGGAGTGACGGATAAACAAACGGATTAAGGCATCACCATAAGGATCCATTGCTATTTTTAGGTCACGTAATATTTGAAGGGCGGTTTTAAGGGTCGAAAATTCAGTGACATAGATTCTTAACTCGACGACTTCGTCCCCGAAACGATAGGTCGGGCCGGTATCCGGGGGTTCTGTTTGAGCAGAAACTTGGTCGGTTATTATTCCGGCCAGTTTTTGGGCATTCTCCGGTGCAAGGAGTCCAACCGCAATCGCTTGAGAGATAAAGCCGTCAGGCGGTATGTAATTATGAACCAAGTTTCGGCCGAAAGCTTGAATAACACCGGCCATGAACATTTCTTGAGTAACACCAAGCCCCTGTAGTTTAGTCAAAGCGGTAGGCCGGGCATCAAGCCCAAATAGACGAATGATAGCTGAGGTAAAAAAGATAACATTACTGTAACCAATCTTGCCGCGCAGCAGCGGCTCGAGATTTCCCATATATTTGTCAACGAGTTCAGCGAGTATTTTGGGATCCATACCCAGAGAGGCGGCAATTTCCCGCAAATTGGCCGCGGTCGCGACAGAAGCCACCTCTTCCGGAGGGGTTGTAAGATAGTGCTCTATCCCAGCAAGTTCGTTGACTCTTGTCTCTTCATATACCCCTTCAATATGACGGACCAGATCGACGTTGGCGTCAGGAGCGGTTTTAAGTTGAGCGAGCAAATCGGCAATGACAGCAGCGGTATCAGGAAACCCGAAAGAGTCATGGAAAGAAAGTCTTTGTCGCCGCAGATAATTTACTCTAGCCGCTAGGGCATCAGGTTGTACCTTAAAAGTTTCCGCCGCCTGGTTAATGCAAGCCGCAATAACGACAGCGATTTGAGGTGAAAATCTAGTAGACATGTCAAACTCCTGGGCGAGAGCGAAAGCTTGCATAAATCGATCAGCGTACCACTGGCGTAATTCCTCCAGTCGTTGCTGTTTTTCAAGAGCAAAGTGTGAACTCGGAAGCCGAGCGACATCTTCACAAAGTCTGATTAAGGCCGTATACCCATGAATGACTTTTTCAGGGTCGGCATTTTGTAGAAGTTGTACTAGCCCTCTGAAGAGATCCCCGCGATCGAGGAGTCTTGTAAGCGATTCGCCGCCGGTGTCCGCCACGACAACTGGTTCGAGCTTAAAAGCTTCAAAGAAAGCGGTTTGGATCTCAGGACTTGCTGATGGCATAAAAATAGCTGCCTCTTCGTGGCAGCTTTAGAGAGGATTGTAGCACTAAAAAATTGTTGAAACAATTTTTCAGTACGAGAGCTAAGCTCGGGCTTGTGTTTACACTGAAAAATAATCGCTATTATTTTTTAGTGGTCTTGCGTGGCTAAGGGTAGCGACAGACAGGTCAACGACTAAGTGTTTGGAGAATTTGGGGATTGATAAATTTACGTGGTGCCAATGCTGGCAGATATAGCCTCCGAGTTATATCGTTTAACTCCCTTTGGTCAATGCCATATTCTAAAGCGATGGATCGAAGCTCATCTAACCAAGACATGATATCGCCGTCAAGGGGCTTTTGAGACTGCCGGATATATAAATGAATAAGGTACCGCCCGTATGGTTCCATGCTAATACCCAGATCACGTGCCAATTCGAGTGCGCACCTAAGTGCCTGCATGTCGGGAATATTAATTGCTAAAACGACTTCTTCGCCATTTATTCTGATACCTAGATCCCCCGGGACTCCTTTAATTTTTCGTATAAGTTCAGCCTCTATCAGATTGGCGACTTTTAAGAGGTCTTTGCTTGAAAATAAGTTAAGTTTGAGGCAAGTAGGAATAAGGTTTTTCATCCCTGGCCCCGGATAATGACAATTTCGACCGAATGAATGAACGATACTGGCCAGTGCCACCTCGGGTGTAATATTAAGTTCCTCAAATTTATAGAAGATCGCTCCAGAATCGTTACCTAAAAGTTTGGCAATAACAGGGATGAAATAGGCAGCGGTGAAATGATTAACTTTTTTAGCTAAGTCGGGACGGACATTTTCAAAATAACGACGAACTAATTGTGATGTTTCAATTCGGTCAGCCCCAAGAACATCCAGCATGGCGCGATCATCAGCCGCAAGGTGCATCTCAAAGACACCTTGGTCGACGCTAGATATTCGCATTTCGGTAGCCTTCATTACGCGTACCCTTTCTCGCTCTAGAGTGTCGAAGAGATGCCTTTTTATGGGTTCATTGACCTGGGGAGCTCTAGCCAATTGACGAAGAAGAGTTCCTAGGCGCTGCAGTCCGACAGGGCTTTCAAAAAAATCGTGGAAATCAATCCGAAGACGAGTAAGGGAGGTTACCCTTTCCTTTATTGTTCTGGCGTCTGGCTGGAAAGTTCCGACTGCCTGATCGAAAAAAGCCGCGATGCCGATAGCCTCTTCGGCCCTCAGGGATCCTTTAAATACCTTACTAAGAGCGGCCGCTTCAATATAGCGGGTGGTATGTCTTTGACGCCATTGGTCTAACTCCGCTCTCGCTCTGGCGGTAACTTCGGATAGGTCGACGAAACGAGTATCATGTAAAAGATTGCTGGCCGCCTCATAGGCGAAAACAACTTTATTGGGAAAGTGGCTCTCGGCGAAGTTCTCTATCGCTCTTAGAAAAACATTGTCGGTAAGAAGAAAGGCATGCGAAAGCGTAGGCTTTTGCGTTTCGGTTGGTCTTTGTTCGGCTGTAGTGGCACGAATAAAGGCTTTGATAATTCCATTACGTTCTCGACTGGCCATAAAAAATAACTGCCCTTGCAGGCAGCTAAAAGACGAAACGATTGTAGCACTAAAAAATTGTTGAAACAATTTTTCAGTGGTCTTGCGTGGCTAATGGCTATATGGCTATAACTTAGGAGAAAGGGGCGACAACTATATCTTATGTGACAGAAGAACGCTCAGTGTCAGGGCACGCTCGGCAGCCCGGAGAGGACCACCGTCGAGACTTTTTATTTTCCGAAGCTCTTTTTGTAAATCCCTCTTGCCAACATTTAACAATATCGAACTATATAAACCAATGTCTCTCTGAATAAACTTCTTGGCCAATAAATCGGAACCGGTTGCCAGCCAATAAGAGATACGCCAAAGGTCGGCCGAGAGAGCTTTAAGTTTTTGGTTCATAGTTTAAATCTATCCTTTACGATCTTTATGAATTTTTCCCTTCTTTCTTTATCCAGAATATCCTGACTATCGTTTTCCAACAGACGACTTTAACCCTGCTTTTTTTGTACAACTTATACAAAGATATCCCTTCACCCCACCTTTAATAACCGGAGCAAAACCGACATCGACCAGGCGTGCTATGTGCTTGTCGCAGTTAACACACCAAATTCCGTGTTTTCGACGATCTTCTTTTGTCTGAAGTACCATCAAACAGTAATTATAATACTGACCCTAGATAGGTAAAATATCTTTCCGGCCGTCGTGTTTTTTTTGAGAATTTTGGACAGTTTAGAAAACTGGAGTAGAATACGAGAAAATATGGCTAGGAGTCAGGTAAGAAAAGCTCTAGATAACTTAGCTGAAAAGATTATCCGCGAAAGAAGCGATCAAACAAATGATCCTCTGCCAGAACTTCCTGATCTGGATCCCGCCGTGTACTTAAAATTTGTGTTGATTCAAGCTTTGTATCGGGCCGAAGAGGGATCAGGAGTCGAAACGGGAACTTGGAAGGGGCCTCTAGACCTACTACAGATCGCCGCGATTATTGACGAACTTGGAGGGATGTTGGAAACAGGTAAAGACAACCTGGGAAACCATATTGGTAAATATAATCTGACTGAAGAAATGTTAAAACTAGTCGAGCGAGATATCCGAAAAGAGCGCGAGGGATAAGTTAACTTGAAGAACTTGGGTGTCTCGAAACGCTGACGGTCGGGCAGTAAGTAAGGGGTGTAGAATAAAAAGAGATGGAAAAAATCAAGATCGTTCAGTCCGAGGAAGAAGCTAAGAAAGTGGTCGATTTCCTAACGACCAAAGAAGCCTTCGAACTGGAAATGAATGACTTTCGCCAGGCAGCACGAAAAGAAGCGGTCTTTGGAAGTTTGTCTGACAAGCATCGCCGATATTGGTATTGTGAAGATGACAAAGGAAAAGTAACCGGTGCCATTGGAGTAGCAGAGACGGAAAGAAAAACGGGCGGATACTACATCGATTATTTTGCCGTGCACAAAGATTTTCGCCGACTTGGAATTGGCTCCAGTTTACTGCAAACAGCTGAGAATTTTGTAAAGGAATGTAAGGGACGATTTATCCTTATCGATACCGGTGATACCGATCTCTTTACCGCCGCAAGAGCATTTTATTTAAAAAATGGCTATACCCAAGTTGGTCACATACCCGAATATTCCGACGTGGGCGACGGAAGGATTGATCTATACAAAAAGATCGGATAATTTTCGGGCGATAAGCAGATTATTGACGATAAACAATATTGAGTAATATTATTCTTCAGAGTTCACATAATCTGCCAGATCATATACCAAAACAAAACGATCTATTTCGTCCATTTCGAAGCCTTGGGAACGTAACAACGCGGCAACATATAAAGAAGCTATCCTAGCCGCATACCGATACCGCCGGGAGTATTTGTTTCGCTGGCGAGAAAATGATCTCGATTATTGACCAATCAATATAGGCTCACCATTGATTCTGTAATATAATGTCTAGGTTACTTTATGCTTTCCAATCGCGACCTTCTTTCTCAAAGTGAGGCAGAGAGATTACAGCAATCTTTCGAGGAATTAATTCGAGCATTTAAAGAGAGTGGACAAGAATCAACTTTAGACCAGGGAGCCATAGGTGGATTAAGACAAGAGTTTTTTGTCAGAGGAAGTTATGACCATGACGTTCCGCCTGAAACCGGGGCAGCGATGACATCAAGTGGCGGCGGGGCAGCAAGAATGGAGTTCCGATTAGCTTTTTTTATCGGCCAACCAAGCGAATACGGAAAAATGATGATAGCTGAAAACCGAATGGATCTAACAAGCGGCGAGAGAGGAATCTCGGGTGACGATAAGTTCGTTGGTGGGCCAGCCCCACAGATAGCCGATATGTATGAAGATATTATTGTTCAGGCGGCGGCTAATGTGTACCGTGTTAGAATTTTACATACACGAACGATAGATGACTTCGATGGGCCAACCGTAGCGAAACTGACAGCAAGAGGCTATCACCGGCGGCCAGGGTATCACGATGTTATGGATAGGATATTTGAACCGAGGGTGAACTTCTCAGATGACAACCAGAAATAAGGTCTTAATATAAAAATGACCGTGATAGAATAAATAAAGAGCTATGGATGGGGTAGTTTAGTGAAGAATGCGCCTATGTGTAGGCAAGGCGAAGGTTCATACCCTTCCCCCATCCCCTAAGAAATATGAATCCTCAAGAATACTTAGCGCAAGAACTAAAAGCGTCAGCAAAATATATTCTTACGGAAGAGGATCAGAAGGTGATTAAGTTTGAAGGCATCGGGACATTTATTTTTAGGAAGCTTAAGTCAAAGAAGTTTCGAAAGACAAAAATAGATCCGTCTTCTGAGGAAGTAGTTAAAAAAGCGATAAGGTTAAATGTCGAAAAGAACGAGCCAATTAAGTTCACCTATCCTTTTGGCGGATACAAAATATGGCGACTACCATCTTATCCCGAAGTTGATTGGGCAGAGTTTATGGCAATTGCCCACATTATCCAGTATGTAGCGCCGATTGCGGCAGCCTATGAACCAGGGGTCGAAGTATTCTTTTGCGCAGACGACATCATTATCGAAAAGATAGACAACAGTCCGCGTGAGAAACTTGACGCTTATTTATCTTCGTTTAACAAGCTCCTTGAAGAGTTCAGCAAATATCTGCCTAATAATCTTAAGTTGACACTTTTTAGAGCAGCGGACCTTTTTACACCCGATGAATACGAAGCCGAACTGAACAAAGCCAGAGACGGTCTCTTGGCGAAGGGTATTTCGCCGGAAAGAATGGTCGAAGTTAAAAGGCTTTCGGAATTTAACTTCGTCACTAAGGGAAGAGTGGACTATTCCAAGCTTTCCAAAGTAGAAAGGGAGAAAATGTTTGAGGAATTAGCGTACTTTGGCGAATCGTATCTTTCGATACCAAAAAGACGAGCATTCAACCGTGCGGAGAACAAAATTGTCATCTTCTCCAATCCCCTACCAAACGCCCTGGATATCGGCTCGACCAAGACATCCAAGGCAAAGTTCTGGGCGGGAACCGGAGTTCTGGAGTGTGAGGACGAAAAATATTATGACCGAATCATAACACCTAAACAGTGGGAAGAGACCAAGGATGAAGCAAAAGAAGTACCGGTTAGCTTAATTCCAATGATGAATTTTAAGAAGGTTCTAGTTTTCCAGAGGAGGTTAAACTTCTTAAGCGATAAGACTGACGATTAGGCATATTAGACTTAGTCTTATGAAACTTCTCATCTTTTCCACCTTCAGTCCCGTAAACCCCACCTGCTTCCAAAACGAATCGGATACCGCCGGATTATTTTCAAATTACTACCCTTCACATACCGGCTTATGACTTGGCGGTGGGTAAGAATCCTGTGTAACTACCGCCTTTACCGAAACCTGTCCGTGAATATCGGGATTATGCTTATTCCGAACCGATACCGTTACAATATGTGTCCCAGGAACTTCAAAATAATAATCGAAGGCGTTGTATTTGGTATGAGGACAGACCTCTTGTAAATTTGATGTCAGGGTAACTTCATAGTTTCCATTTCGGCAACCATTTGCTGAACAACCCTCACCCGTTTCCGGGTCGAAAAAGTCCACTCCGATACTTGTGTTTTGTCCCACTACCCAGCCACCCTTGCGCTCAAACCCCGTCTGGAGAAATAACTGCAATTCTCTTTTGCTCGGAACATCAACCAGCCCCTTCTCGTACCAAATCTGAAGGTGAAACCCGTCGGTAATCACCGCCCGATAATCAATCGACTTCTCTGAAGTAAATATCTCTTTAGGATTAACAAATATACTATCACTGTCTTTAATACCTTCTGACGAAGATCCGATAAAAGGAGTGTTCCACCCGGAAGGCGTGCTACCTGACCTTTGCTGGACAGTAAAACCTATCGGTCTCTTATCTTTATTCTCGATTTTCCATTTTATGAAATATCCATCCTCACTCCGACCATTCACAACCTGTTTTCCCGCTTCCTTGCCAAAAAAGATAATCTTAGGTTGCCCATCTACCCGACCAACACTTTTAATCAGTACACCTTTAACCCGGAAATCAATACTTTTTATCGCGGGGGTTATATGAACAAATACATGATCAAAATAACCCGCCTCGTTTAGGTGTAATTCTTCCGACACCAAGCTCCTTACGACATCGTCTCCGGGAGCCGGCTCCACCATCAGTGTCGTCGGCAAAACTTCCCTCTTTCCATCAGTGCTGACAACCTCGACGGTATAAATCGAATTAGAAATCTCCTTACGCTTTTCTGTCTCCCCCCTAAGGCCCGAAACCATTGAGGCATCAGGCACCGCTGATGTCAAAGATGGCTCAAGACTATAACCAGTTGAGCTCCTCTTTAGTATACCTCCTACTAAAAGATAGAAATCATCCAGAGAATAGCTGCCACTTAAGCCCGTCGGCTCCCCACTACCCAACTTCGGCGGCTGCCGACTAGCGAGTGGCGGAGAATTATTCACTAGCGAGGGTCCCGCCTGGTGCACTCTTCTCTCCACCGCTAAATATCCAATTGCCCCAATAACAACAATTACAACGATAATTAAAACAGCATTCGCAAATCCTCTTCTGTACACGCCATCTACAACGATAGCACATCGACCCGACACTGTTAAGTTTTCATCTCCATCGTCAACTGCTCCACGATCATAGGATTATTCGCCTGTGCTGTGCTGTGAATAAGTTAAGATACATTTGCGACATTGAGATTAAGTGACTCACTTCGCCAGAGCCCCCCTTAAGTACAGTAGAATAGTCGGATCAAAGGGGGTGA
>Ga0075649_101_pt1 | contig 41869 bp, 41 predicted proteins | sample RifGroA1_FD_68394 | JGI IMG/M metagenome (GOLD analysis project Ga0075649, IMG submission 68394) | Microgenomates bacterium GW2011_GWA1_45_10 | reverse complement strand
GGTGGTACTAACCACTCACAAATTAAACTGGAAACCACCGCCGGATCATCCTTGGAGGAGAGACTTTAGGGGGTGACATTTCTATTTTGGAATGACAGGGGCCAATTTAAAGCTGAGGGACAACTTATCAGAATGACAAAAGAAAACTAGCCAGTGCAAGTCGGATATTAACATTGGCAGCAATATGTTGCCTTGCCAGGTTAACAGCCCTTATAAAAAGGGTAATCATTTTTTGTCGGTTGATATCTTTTGAAGAAAGAAGTTTCTGCTCGGCAATAAGTAATACCCGCGTAAGAAGAGTCAATGTCTCCGGTTTTGAAAGCGTAATTTGATCGAGTTTGGCCAATCGTCGCTCCGGTGGGCTAAGTAAAAGATACTCCACCAAGTCAGAGTCCTGTTTAAAATTAGCGTTCTCCGAAACCGTTGTCTTAGATCGAACTTGTACCTCCAAGCAACGAGAAGCCACTGTGGGTAAAAGAAAATCTTTATTAGGCGAGGTGAGAATAATTCGCGTCGAGGGAAATGGCTCTTCCAGCGTTTTTAAAAGAGCATTTTGAGCCTCAAAAGTGGCTAGATTTGCCTCATATATAATGGCCAAAGAGACGGAAGTCGCTAAAGGCTTGCGGGAAAGTTTGCTAACCATTTCCCTTACCTGGGCGATGGTTATCGATGGGGAAGGAACGATCATTTGCAGATCCGGTTGACTCTCCAATCGATCAACCGCCACTCCAAGAAACTCCGAGGCCATTGCTTTTGCCGTCTGTCGTCTTTCTTCTTCGGTCGCACCGGTAATCAGGATGGGAATCATAATTTACAATATAAAGATTACTTGACGTGAGAGGCGAGACTCCTTTTCTCGCTTCTCATTTCTAACTTCTAAATTCCAGTTTGCCAGTCTCATTGCATTGTACCCAAAGCTTCTTTATTATGAAAGTTAAATGCCTGCCCCATTTGACAAAACAATTCTCCTTGGCCCGGATCGTTTCAAGAAACAAAAAAGAGACGATAATGGCGATGAAATACCTCTGCCTGTTCCCGTTCCGGTTCTACCTGCCGAAGATCTTTTGGACCAACCGGTAGAAATTGTAGAAGGACCATCAGTGCCTACCCCCCCTAGCTCTATACCTGCCGTTGCCCCCAAAGAACCATTTGCCAATTTGGACATTACCGTCCCCGATATCGAAATCGGCAACGAGGTTGATAAGCAACCGATAAGACCATCAAATTTTATAAGCCAACTCGTTTCCATGAACGCACTGTCAGAGGAACTCGCGCAGAAAATTCAGCTAGAGAGTGCCACCACCGGTCGATCGATTGACGATATTATTACTGAAAAAAAATTAGTTGATCAAGAAACAATCACCAAAGCCAAAGCCGCCTTTTTTAATGTTCCTTTTATTAAACTCTCGGAAATCGGCATCTCGCCAGAAGCCTTGGCCGCCATTCCAAAAGCCTTGGCCGAAAGATATAAGTTAATTCCTTTTGATATTAAGAAAGACAAAAGAGAACTCTCGGTTGCCATGGCCAATCCCTTGGATCTCCCCGCCATTGAGTTCCTGGAAAAAAAAGTCGGGATGCGAGTCCGGCCATATACCGCCGTACCGATAGAAGTCATCGATGCCATTGCCAATAATTACGCCCAAAACCTTTCCGCCGAGGTAACGGCTGCCTTAAGAGAGACGACTCCCCAAGAAACAAAAACGATTGACATAAAACAACTGGGTGAGGTCATCAGAGAAGCCCCCATTGCCAAGATTGTCTCGACAATACTCGAGTACGCCATTAAATCGCGTGCTTCTGACGTTCATATTGAACCTCAAACAGATAGAGTTCGGGTACGGTATCGGATTGACGGAATTCTGCATGAGAGACTGATTCTCCCTAAAAATGTCCACGAAGCCTTGGTCTCCAGAATCAAAATTCTCGCCGGCATGAAGATTGATGAAAAAAGATTGCCCCAAGACGGTAGATTTAACTTCCGTGCCGCCGGCGAAGAAGTCGATCTTCGAGTTTCCTCCCTACCTACGGTTCTGGGCGAAAAAATTGTTATGCGGCTGCTAAAAAAATCCGGTGGCGTGCCTACCTTGTCTGATCTGGGGATAAGAGGAAAAGCCTTAAAGAATCTTGAAGATGCGATACTGCGTCCACACGGCATCATCCTTATCTGTGGACCGACGGGTTCCGGTAAAACGACCACTCTTTACGCTATCTTATCTAAAATAAACACGACCAGAGTCAATATCGTCACCCTGGAAGATCCGGTAGAATACCAAATCTTTGGAGTAAACCAGGTCCAGGTAAATCCAACCGCCGGTTTAAATTTTGCCTCCGGGTTAAGATCCTTTCTCCGACAAGATCCGAACATCATCATGGTAGGTGAGATAAGAGATACCGAGACATCTGACTTGGCCATACAGGCCTCGCTTACCGGCCACCTCGTCTTCTCCACTCTTCATACCAACGATGCTTCAGGCGCCTTACCGCGGCTCCTTGATTTCGGTATGGAGCCATTTTTGTTGGCTTCATCCATGACCGCCATCGTCGCCCAGCGGGTAGTCCGAAAAATATGCACCAGCTGCAAAACAGAATATGATCCGCCCGACGAGGTCATTGAAAATGCTCATAAAGTTTTGGGGTCCCTGTATCCTTCCGGGAAATCATTTAAATTAATGAGGGGAACAGGGTGCGCCGAATGCAGCGACTCCGGATATCAAGGTCGAGTAGGCATCTTCGAGGTCATTCCGGTTACCGAGGGTGTCGGGAAACTAATCCTGGAAAGGGCATCTGCGGGTGGCATTCAGGGAAAAGCCGTCGAAGAAGGATTAGTTACCATGAAGCAAGATGGGTACTTGAAGGTAATCGAAGGAATCACTACTATAGAAGAAGTACTAAGAGTCGCCCAAGAGTAATTAAAATCGAATTTTTTAAATATTAAAACTGCCCATGGAAATTAAACAGTTACTTTCGCAAGCCATCCAAAAGAGAGCCTCTGACCTTCATTTAGTGACAGGGATCCACCCGACTTTAAGAATAGACGGAACACTTTTCTCTTTGACCGAGCACCCAATTCTGGATGGAGTTTTGATTGAAGGTTTAATAAAAGATGTCACCAATGATGAACAAAGAGAAATATTAACTGTTAATCGCGAACTGGATTTTTCCGTCGGCTTCGGAGACCAAGCGCGATTCAGGGTGAATGCGTACTATCAAAAAAGTTCCCTGGCGGCTTCGTTTAGATGGATCCCCACCGAAATCCCCTCCGTAGATTCCTTAGGCTTGCCGCCTATCTGCCATCAATTGGCTCAGCTTAGGCAAGGATTGATTCTTTTTACCGGACCAACCGGACATGGAAAATCAACATCGATGGCGTCAATTATCGCCGAAATACTTAACAACCGAGGCGTCCACGTCGTAACCATCGAGGACCCCGTCGAGTTTACCTTTATACACTCCAAAGGCATTGTCTCCCAAAGAGAAATGCACGGGGATACCCATTCATGGGCGGTTGCCTTAAGGTCGGTGCTTCGAGAAGATCCGGACGTTGTTTTGGTGGGAGAAATGCGTGATTATGAAACTATCTCCGCCACTTTAACCATTGCCGAAACCGGTCATTTGGTTTTTGCCACGCTTCATACAAACTCCGCCGCCCAGTCAGTTGACCGTATAGTCGATGTCTTTCCTGAGCAGCAACAAGCCCAAGTAAGAATGCAGTTATCCGGTACCCTGGAAGCAATAATTTCTCAAAGATTAATGCCTCAAATAAGCGGAAGGCGCACTTTGGCCTATGAAATTATGCTAGGCACAACAGCTATAAAAACTGTGGTCCGGGAAGGCAAGACTCATCTTATTGATAATATTATTCAAACCTCCTCTGAAGCGGGAATGGCCCCCTTGGAGGTTTCGCTCGCACAACTTATTCGTGACGGGAAAATTACATACGAGACCGGTCGGGAATTTGCCATCAGGCCAGATGAACTAACGCGCTTGGTCAACCGATAGTCTTCCCAACAAGGCTATGACACGTTTTCGATATCAAGCAAGAGACACTAACGGCAAACTATATAAAGGTATTGTCGAGTCACAAGATAAGCATCAGGCTGCACGCATCCTCCGCGAGAAGGACCTTTATCCGGTCGGCTTAAAGGATGAAAGCGGAGGCCCTTTTCAAAAGGCGAATGAAGCCTTAACCAGAAGAGTCAAATTCGGCGACTTAGTCCTCTTCACCCGACAATTATCAACCATGTTTACGGCCGGATTACAGTTAACGGACGCCCTGTCACTGTTGCGCCGCCAACTTTCTAGCCGTTTCGGCGAGGTAATCGCAGATTTACAAACATCGATCGAAGGCGGAAGCTCTTTATCAGACGCCATGGCCAAACATGGAGACGTCTTTACCTCTGTCTATATCGCCCTAGTAAAAACTGGCGAATCGTCAGGGCTTCTTGACGAAGTATTAACCCGTTTGGCCGATAATTTGGAGAAGGAGCAAGAATTTCGGTCAAAGGTAAAAGGGGCGATGATCTATCCCATGATCATCATTGTAGGCATGGTACTCGTAATTATTGTGATGATGGTCTTCGTTATTCCCAAAATGACACAGCTCTACCAAGATTTTGGCGCGACTTTGCCGATGCCAACCCAAATCTTAATTAACTTTTCAAACCTGATAAGTAACTTCTGGTGGCTATGGTTGCTGCTCTCCATGGGCTTTCTTTACGGCTATCAAGCCTATTACAAAACAAACACCGGCCGGCACCACCTGGATAGTTTCTACTTAAGATTGCCTATTTTGGGTGGTCTGAATAAGACCATGATTATGACGGAGTTTACTCGGACCATGAGTCTTCTTATTAGCGCCGGTGTTTCCATGATTGAGGCTTTGAATATTGTCGCTAAGGCAATGGGAAACATCCTTTTTGAAGACGGGGTAAAATCGGCTTCTACCCAAGTGGAAAAGGGGTTCCCCCTCGCTTACGCTTTGGCTCAAACAGAAGTTTTTCCACCCATCGTCACGCAGATGGTTTCAGTGGGAGAGGAAACCGGGAAAGTTGGCGAAGTCCTGGGAAAATTATCGCGGTATTTTGAAAGTGAATCTGAAAATTTAGTCAAGGGTCTGACCTCCGCCATTGAACCGCTGATTATTATTGTTTTAGGTGTCGGTGTCGCCTTTCTTGTAGTGGCAATTATTATGCCTATATATAGCCTAACTTCACAGTTCAGTCCTTGATGTAATTACCGGCTGACACCCCTACGAGACATACGAGACCTCAATCATTCGCAAAAAATTCAGTGAAAGGTACCAAGCAAAAAAAAGTAGACCAATCCCAGTTATTTAGCTTGCAAAATACGCCAAGTTTACCTAAAATGAATAAGTAAACTCTCACATCAGAGAGTGTGCATCGGTTTTAGACACCCATCTTCCAAAAAAGATGAGGAGAAAAAGCCGATATTTTTTGGTCTTAAAAAAATGCCTACAAACGCAAAAAAAGACAGCTATACCGCCAGCGATATTCAGGTTTTGGAAGGACTTGAACCGGTCAGAAAACGACCAGGAATGTATATCGGTTCGACCGACGCTAAGGGCTTTCACCACCTTCTTATTGAAATTGTTGACAACTCCATTGATGAAGCCATCGCCGGCTACGGGAAGCACATCTGGATTGTTATTCATAAAAATGGTGCCGCCTCGATTCGCGACTACGGTCGGGGCATTCCTACCGATAAACACAAGAGCGGTGTCTCGGCCCTCGAATTAACCATGACCAAGCTTCACGCCGGAGGTAAATTTGACGAGAAAGCCTATAAAATTAGCAGTGGGCTTCATGGAGTCGGCGCTTCAGTCACCAATGCTTTATCTAGCCAAATGCGCGTCGCCGTCTTTCGAGATGGAAAGATCTGGGCTCAGACCTATAAAACCGGTGTTCCCGACGGGCCGGTGGAAACCATCAAAAAAACAACCATTGAAAAATGGTACGAAAGCGAAGGGATTCCCCCACAACTGATTAGTGAGGGAGAATCAGGAACGCTAACCTTTTTTAATCCCGATAAGGCCATCTTTGGAGACACCGTCTGGGACCAGGAACGGATTATCCAAATGCTCAGAGAATACGCCTACCTTATTGGTGGTATTTCCATGCATTTCTATGACCGGCGCTCTGATGAAGAAAAACATTTCCATTTTGAGGGTGGCATTAAATCCCTGGTGACTCATATTAATCGCATTAAAAAACCGGTCTCAGAGGTAATTTATATCCACAAGGAAACTGATCATACCGATGTTGAGGCCGCTCTTCAATATACCGATACCTATAACGAAAATTTGGAATCTTTTGTCAATGTCGTCAACACCATTGATGGCGGAACACACGTCACCGGCTTCCGAATGGCTTTAACTAGATCAATTAACGACTACACCAAAAAAATAGGGGCCATTAAAAACGGCGATATGGAGTTAACCGGCGATGATATGCGAGAGGGCCTCACCGCCGTGATTTATGTAAAGATCCCCACACAGCAAATCCAGTTTGAATCACAGACTAAAGCCAAATTAAATAATCCGGAGGTTCAAGGAATGGTCATGACCGTAGTAAAAGAAGGCCTTGATACCTATTTTGAAGAGCATCCCGGTGACGCCCGAGCCATTGTCGAGAAAATTTTGCTCGCCGCTAAGGCTCGTCTAGCCGCCCGGGCAGCCAAAGATGCCGTCCTAAGAAAGGGAGCGCTTGAAGGAATGACGTTGCCCGGAAAGTTAGCGGACTGCCAAGAAAAAGATCCGGCCATTTCAGAACTTTATTTAGTCGAGGGGGATTCCGCCGGCGGTTCAGCCAAACAAGGTAGAGATAGAAAGTTTCAGGCAATTCTACCTTTAAGAGGAAAGATCCTGAACACCGAAAAAGCCCAGCTTGACAAAATTATAGAATACGAGGAGCTAAAGTCACTCATCGTCGCCCTGGGAACCGGCATCGGCGAAACATTGAATATTGAGAAGCTACGATACCACCGGATTATTACCATGACCGACGCTGATGTCGACGGTGAACATATTGAAATCCTAATTTTAACCTTCTTTTACCGGCACCTAAGGCCGATCATTGACGCCGGATACCTTTATATCGCTATGCCTCCGCTTTTTAAAATAACTATTGGTCAAAAGATATTTTATGCCTATAATGAGGAGGAAAGAGACACCATTCTTAAGCGTGAAGATCCCGGTGGAAAAGCAAGCATCCAGCGCTACAAAGGTTTGGGAGAAATGAACCCCTCACAACTTTGGGAGACAACCATGAACCCGATCAATCGAGTCTTAAAGCAAGTGATGGTTGCTGACGCCGCGGCGGCTGATGAAGCCTTTACAATTTTGATGGGGGAGGAAGTTCCCCCACGCAAGAAATTCATCCAGACACACGCCAAGATGGCCACACTGGACCTTTAATGAGATGATTTAAGAATTAAGAATTATGATTTAAGAATGACTTTACAGACAATATTAATAACTAGCGGGGGAGCCGGAATCTTAGCCATCGTTTATTCTCTTTGGCAAGTAACGCGCATTATGGCGTTGCCGGCGGGCGATAAAAAGATGCAAGAAATTGCCGGCGCAATCCTAGAAGGAGCCAACGCTTATCTTAAAAGGCAGTATATCGTCATCGCGGTGGTGGCAATTTTGGTTATGGCTATTCTCCTTTTTCTCTATAAAAGCCCCCTTGCCCCCATCTCTTTCTTAATTGGGGCTCTATTTTCGGCGGCTTCAGGAATCGTCGGGATGAGTGTTTCTGTCAGAACAAATGTCCGAACAACAGAAGCTGCCAAAAAGGGTTTGGGGCCGGCACTGGCCTTGGCTTTTAGCGGTGGCTCCATTACCGGACTGATGGTCGCAGGCTTGGCACTTCTATCGGTAAGCATCGTGCTTCTTTTTATTCCGGGTGGCAATGAAAGACTGGCCGCTTTGGGATTCGGAGCCTCACTTATATCTATCTTCGCCCGCATCGGCGGGGGAATCTTCACTAAGGCGGCTGACGTCGGGACCGATATGGTAGGAAAAATAGAAGCAGGCATCCCGGAAGACGATCCGCGAAACCCAGGCGTAATTGCCGACAATGTGGGCGATAACGTCGGTGACTGTGCCGGTATGGCGGCCGATCTATTTGAAACTTACGTGGTCACGATGGTGGCCGCCATTCTGTTGGGCAATCTTGTCCTGCCCCACTTCCCACTCGCCCAAGGCTTTCCCCTGATGATCGGTGCTTTTTCCATTGCTGCTTCAATTGTGGCCACATTCTTTGTGCGGTTAGGGAAATCCAATAGCATTATGGGGGCTTTATATAAAGGACTTGGAGTGGCGGTTGTCTTGTCACTAATGGCTTTTTATCCTCTTACACAGATGTTGATGGCCGATAACCTAATTTATCCGTGGATAAGATTGTACTTAGCAAGTTTAATAGGGCTGGGAGTAACCGTAGCGATGGTTGCCATTACCGAATTTTACACTTCAAAACGCTACGGCAGCGTCCAAACGATTGCCAAAGCCGGTGTCTCCGGCCACGGTACCAATATCATTGCCGGGCTGGCGGTTTCCATGAAATCAACGGCCATCCCGGTCATCGTTATCTGTGCCGCTATCTTGGGAGCATATTCGCTGGCTAATCTCTACGGAGTGGCCATCGCCGCCGCCGCCATGCTCTCTCTAACCGGAATTGTCGTGGCCATTGACGCCTTCGGCCCCATTACCGACAACGCCGGTGGCATCGCCGAAATGGCAGGCCTACCGGAGAAAACCCGCGAAGTTACCGATGCCTTGGATGCCGTCGGCAACACCACAAAAGCGGTAACCAAGGGCTATGCTATCGGCTCGGCCGCCTTGGCCGCTTTAGTCCTTTTTGGAGCCTATACCCAAGAAATTAGCACTAAGACAGGAAACGCTCTCAGTTTCTCTCTATCAGATCCTCTGGTCTTAGTCGGCTTATTTATCGGCGGAGCCATGCCCTACTTTTTTGGAGCGCTACTGATGGAGTCCGTCGGTAAAGCCGCCGGCACGATAGTCGAAGAAATCAGAAGACAGTTCAGAGAAATAAAAGGTATCATGCAAGGCAAAGCCAAGCCAGAATACGGTAAGGCGGTGGAAATTGTGACCGGAGCCGCCATTAGACAAATGGTTATTCCCGCTCTGCTACCGGTGGTAATTCCGATTGTTGTCGGCTACATTTTGGGTCCGGTCGCTCTGGGAGGAGTTCTCGTTGGTTCAATTGTTACCGGTCTATTTGTGGCCGTGAGCATGACCACCGGAGGCGCGGCCTGGGATAACGCGAAAAAATATATCGAGGGCGGAAACCTAGGCGGAAAGGGGAGCCTGGCCCACCAAGCCGCCGTCACCGGAGACACCGTCGGTGATCCCTATAAAGATACCGCCGGCCCCGCAATAAACCCCATGATTAAAGTTGCCAACATCGTCGCCCTTTTGTTAACCGGTTTTATCGTCTAAAAAACATGAAAGTACTAATCACCCACGCCAACGGCTTCATGGGTAGCCACCTCATTGATCTTTTAATCACCAAAACAAATACAAAAATATATGGCTTGTTTTCCCCCAGAACTCCCACTCTCAAAAACTTTAAACATCTTAAGAACTTAAGTTCAAAAGTTACCCTGCGAGAGGCTTCTTGTCTGAACTCCCGCGCACTTCAGCAAGCGGTTAAAGAAATAAAACCGGACATCATCTACCATTTTGAGAGGTTTACCCGGCCGGGACATGCTTGGGACAAGCCAAAAGATGCCTACGATCTAAATGTTTCCGGAACCCAAAACCTATTGGCCTCTCTGGGCGGAAATAATAAAATTCGCGTAATCATCGAGTCTTCTGCCTCAATATACGGAAATGTTTCCCAGGCAGACCTGCCGCTCAAAGAAACTTCTCCGTTTTATTTATCAGAAGTCTCAGGACCATATGAGTGGAGCGTCGCCGCTCAAGAAGCGGTTATTCGAAAATTTATCTTTGAACAAAAGTTAAATATTATAGTCGGTCGGTCCTTTAATATTGAGGGACCTCGTCGGCGGACAGGCTTTGCCACTTCGGATTTTGCTTATCAAATCGCCATGTTGGAATTCCTAAAAGATAAAAAATCAACCATTAAAGTCGGCAATTTGGCCGCCAGACGAGATTGGACCGACGTCCGAGATGCGGTCAAGGCTTATTATCTCCTTTCTCATAAGGGCAAGTCCGGTGAAGTATATAACGTCGGGTCCGGAGTCATTAAGTCAATCAATGATGTTCTAACCACACTACTCAGTTATTCAAACATCACCAACTACCAGATTACCCAGGACCCAAAGCTTGGCCGCCCGGTAGATATCCCCATGCTCCAAGCAGACGATTCTAAACTAAAAAGTACCACCGGCTGGAAACCGACCATCGCTTTCGGTCAAATGATGGAAGATATTTTGGAGGATTGGCGAGAAAGGGTCAAAATAGCTGAATATGACTGAAGAAAATCCAGGCAATCCCATCGGCAAAGTCAACCAGGTAGAGATAACGGCAGAAATTGAGAAGTCGTTTTTGGACTATGCGATGTCGGTAATTGTCCAACGAGCCCTCCCCGATGTTCGAGACGGATTAAAGCCTGTCCATCGGCGAATTTTGTATGCCATGGAGCAGATGTCACTCCATCACAGCGGCAAATATACAAAATCGGCCAAGGTGGTCGGAGAAGTTTTGGGAAAGTATCATCCACACGGAGACATCCCCGTCTATGATGCTCTCGTCCGACTGGCTCAGGACTTCTCGATGCGCTACATGCTGGTGGATGGTCAAGGAAACTTTGGCTCGGTTGATGGTGACAGTCCCGCCGCCATGAGGTACACGGAGGTCAGATTAGCCGCAATTTCCGAGGAAATATTGGCCGATATAAATAAAGAAACTGTTGATACGACCGCAAACTTTGACAACACCCTAAATGAACCTACCTATCTGCCTTCAAAACTGCCGAATCTCTTACTTATGGGCTCAGAGGGTATCGCCGTCGGCTTGGCCACCAAAATTCCACCGCACAATTTAACCGAGGTTATAGACGCGGTCTCATATGCCATTGGGCACGGTAAGGCCATAATCAATAAACACCAAGAGGAATCAACATCAACCGAAACTGTCAAAGATGTCTTTGACATCCCGAAAATAAGCTTTGAAGGCAAAGACACAAAAAAGCTGGATTTAGTCACTCCGACAGAAGTAAGTTTTGAATCCGAGGCAACCGTGGACGACCTCGTTCAATTTATTAAGGGACCCGATTTCCCAACCGGAGGAGCCATTTATGACGCCAATCAAATAAAGGAAGTTTATGCGACCGGCCGGGGCAGAATTGTCATGAGAGGCAAAGCAGAAATTGAAGAGGGTAAAGGAGGAAAGTCACAAATAATTATCTCGGAAATTCCATATCAGGTAAATAAAGCGGAAATGGTAGCCAGAATCGCCCAGCTGGTCAAAGATAAAAAAGTCGAAGGGATATCAGATCTAAGAGACGAATCAGACCGAGAAGGCATCAGAGTAGTGGTAGAGTTAAAACGCGACGCCAGACCCAAATCTGTTTTAAACAACCTTTACAAACATACCGCTCTTCAGACAACATTCCCGGCAAACTTTGTCGCTCTGGTTGACCAGACACCCCAAACATTGACCCTAAAACAGATGATTGTGGAGTTTGTCAAACACCGACAACAAGTAGTTGTCCGCCGGTCAATTTATGACTTAAAGCAAAACCGAGCCAGGGCCCATATACTTGAGGGCTTAAAGATTGCTTTAGACAACCTAGACGCGGTAATAAAAACGATAAAAGAATCCAAAAGCGCCGACGATGCCAAGATCAATCTAATGACAAGATTCAAGCTTTCGGAACTTCAATCAGTAGCCATCTTGGATATGCAGCTAAGGCGTTTGGCCGCACTGGAAAGACAAAAAATTGAAGACGAATATAAAGCGGTGATGAAGGTGATCGCCTTTTTAGAAGATCTACTTAAACATCCTGAAAAAATCTTGGTTGCAGTTGGCGACGAGCTCTCGGAACTGAAACAAAAATATGGCGATGAGCGCCGAACCAAAGTCTACAAATCTCCTATCGGCGAATTTTCCGAAGAAGATCTCGTCCCGCTTGAGGAAACAATCATCACCATCACCGGCACCGGTTATATCAAGCGGCAAAACCCTTCGGTTTTTAAGGCACAACATCGAGGGGGCAAGGGAGTGATGGGCATGGAAACCAAAGAAGAAGACGAAATTGCCCACCTGGTTGCGGGAACGACCCACGATGACCTTTTCTTTTTAACCTCCAAGGGTCGAATTTTTAAGGTAAAAACTTGGGAATTACCGGAAGGGAGCAGACAGTCAAAGGGTCAAGCCTTAGTAAATTTAATTAACACCGAGCAAGACGAAACGGTTCAATCGGTTTTGGCAATCAACCCTAAGCAACACGAAGGCCAGAAATATTTACTACTAGTAACCAGAAAAGGAACGGTTAAAAAGTCCGCTATTGCTGATTATGAAAACATACGTACTTCGGGACTGATTGCGATTAAACTGGAAGCGGGTGACGAGCTGGTCTGGGCAAGGACAACTTCAGGCGAAGATGACATTCTCCTGGCAACCCATGAGGGCAAGTCAATCAAGTTTAAAGAAAAAGATGTCCGGCCAACCGGCAGAGATACGATGGGTGTAAGGGGAATCCTTTTGGGCAAAGAAGACTACGTTATCGGCATGGAGTCATTCCCACCAAAAATGACGGTGCCGGAGGATAAACGGAAGAAAGTTTTTAGAGACATTCTCGTGGTGATGGAGAAGGGAATCGGAAAAAGGACACCGATTGGCCAGTTCCCGGTTCAGAACCGAGGTGGCCAGGGGGTGAAAGTTGCTCAAGTAACGCCAAAGACAGGAAAGGTAGTTGCGCTGCAGATGGTCGATCAGACATATGATGAAGTCGTCTTAACAAGTAGAAACGCCCAAGTAATTAAGCTTCCTTTAAGGAATATTCCCGAGCTTTCGCGAGCCACCCAAGGGGTAATTTTAATGCGTTTCCAAAGTAAAGATGATAGCGTGGCGGCGGTAACCTGTCTTTTACGAGAAGGCGGGGAGGAAGAGACAACGGAGACGGTGAAGAGTAAGTAGGATTAAAGATCTTAGGAATTAGGAGAACAGGATTACAGGATAACAGTCCAGGATTGTTTTTTGAAAAGAAGACAACATCGGAGTAGGACAAGATCGTGTGTTTGAAAAACGAGTTAATTAGTATTTTGCGTTGGTAAAAGTGGACGATTATTCGGTAACAAAGACCTAACTTGGTACGGGAGTTTTTTCCCATAAACTCCTGCAGTCTGGTAAAAGGTAGGGGTGGAGTGTAGAAGATGCAAATTAATTCGTTGGGGAAAGCACAGAAATGGTACCCCAAGGTGGAAATGCTGTGTTTGTGGCAGAACCAGGTCCCGGGAGAAATCCAGATTGGCTTATGGTCTTATCAAAAAATACTTAATCGACGGTGACACCTGTCACCAGCTGGCCGGAACATATCGTGTCCACCCCGATACCGTAAGACGCAAAATATCCAGGGCGTTTAACCAGGCTCCGCCAATTCTGTCGCCTATTATTCCTGAGCCATGCTGGCTAATTACTGACGCCACCCACTTTAAACACTGGGGCTGTTTATTTGTCACTAAGGCAACTGGAGTAAAGCACCCTCTGGCAGTTTCCTTCCACTACAAAGAGTGTTTTGAATCGGCAATTGAACACTTAAAACCACTGGGAAAGCTCGCCGTTACTGGATACACCACCGACGGCAAGAAGGGATTGGTTTTAGCCCACAAAATGCTTTTTCCTGAAGCTCGCGGTCAACGGTGTTTAGTTCATATCCAAATGAGAGTGGGGACACTTCTGACTACCAGCCCCAAGCTCTTGGCCGGTCGGGAATTGGCGGAGTTAGTCAAACGGCTCCCAACGGTTAAAACTACCGTCGGAGCCCAACCTTTGGTGGGAAGCATTTAATATCTGGCAATACCGTCATCGGGAAACCCTAAATCAAAGAAGCCGATATGGCAAGCACTGGTGGTACACTCATCGGAATTTAAGATATGCCTGGAAACATGTAATAAATGCCGCGGATCAACTCTTCGTTTTTATCTCCTATCCAAACTCCGTGTCCCACACTAATCATCTTGAGGGATTGTTTGGGCAACGAAAACCAGCACTTTACCGACATCGCGGTTTATCAAGAAGAAAGGTGGCCAATGCCCTTATGTGGACGTTTTATTTATTGTCTAAACGTTAAAATTACCAACGCATTTTACGTATTAAGCCAAAAAATGAATTTTAAAAAAGTATTAATAGGCGCCGCATCGGGCATAGCTATGCTGGGAGCCATGGTCGTTCCGGCACTGGCGGCAGGAGGATTTGATGCCAACGGCTACAACCTAACGGCGAGGCTCTTTAACGGCACCCTTCTGCAGTGGTGCACCAAAAAGGGCATCGACCAAGCGGTTTGTCCCTCTTACGGATTTGGGTCAAATAACGATCGGATTGTGATGAAATGGAATGCCGAATGGGACAGAGGAAATGCTGAAGGTTGGGCACATCCGCCATATAATGCCTGGACAGACAATGAATGGAATGGCAAGGTGTCCGGTGGATCAGGCGTTGTCTGGCATTACAAAATCGTTTGGGTCGGAGATGACCCTAGTTTGGTCCCAGATGGGGCTTATGGCATATGGGGCCAATTTGCGGTCATTATGGACCAAGGAACTGACCCAAGTAGCGGCCACACCTCGTTTGCACTTGGTAATCCAGCCGGCTACGGCGCTTACTTTAGCCATTAAGATATTGTTTGGTGAATCTGGTAGTTATCTGAACTTGCACCCTTGGTGGGGGCAGGTTTTTGTGGGCTATACTAGATAAGAGAGCTTCCGCCCTAATCCCTTCAACTTGCACTTGATTTAAGATTGAAATTTAAGTACCGTATCTCTACATGGACCCGAAGGACGACCCGAAAATAGTCGACGGCGAAATAGTGGCTGAAAGTTCCGCTTCCCCCTCCAATCAAAAGGCCGTCTCTGAAATGCTTAATCTTGAACAGTTGATTAAAACCACTCTCACTTCAATTGAAAAACTTAAGGACGAGCTAAAACTGCAAAGAGAGATGTTTGAAGATTCATTTAAAAACGATGAGACGTATATAGAGCACGACAAATTAGCCAAAGAGGCAGCCAGAATTCGGGCAGCCACCAAAAAACAACTTTTAAAACAACCTTCGGTGATGATTCTGGCGGAGAAGGTCAATGACCTTCGCCAGGGAATTAAGGAAAATCAAGCTTTTCTCTCTGACTACCTCCAGCAATGGCAAAAACTTTCCAACGCCTCCGAAATCGAGACCGAAGACGGAAGAACGCTTCGGATTGTAGTCATTTCAAAGCTGGTCCCGGCCCCGACTGATTAAAGGGGCTGTATTTCTTCTTAAAGATTATTTGGAACGATGGTAACGCTGCTGGCTAGATGGTTACCGATATACATGCGACCAAGACTGAAGTTCTCCGCCATTCCAAACGGACTGTTAACAAACTGTTGACCGACTACCGCGTAGGTACTTGGGTCGACAATCAGTAGTTGATTGTCATGTTCGGCAGCAATATAGATCTTTCCCGTTTGTTGACTAACTCGTATTTCACCACCATCGCCGGTATCACCCAAAACCGTTGAGGTTTTAAAGGTTACTCCGCTAGGGTCGGCACTCAGTACATAAAGCGTGCTGGGGATATCAAAATCAGAATCAAAAGCAACCATTGTATAGACTTCGTTAGTGGTAGGGTTTGCCTGGATGTAAAACGGTACACCACCGGTTGAGAAAGTTTGGATCAGTTGTCCGGGATTTGAGCTGATATCGAATATTTTGATGTTTTTACCATCCCTGTTAGAAACGTAAAGCTGGTTCAGGTTGGGGTTGACAGCGACACCGAATGAGCCGGAATCTGTACTGAGACAGCCGACCAGGGTGTTGCTAACAGCATCGATAACGGCAACTCGGCCGGGACCATAAAGGGCCACATAGACTCTTTTTGTGGCGTTATTCGCAACCATATTAGTCGGAGAACCTGCACATTGTATCGGCGATAACGGATCATCTAGCTTAATATCTTTTACTTTTAGCATTAACCGTGCGTCGATTACGGAAACAGTAGTGCCGCCGCTATTACCGACAAAGACTCTGTCGTTAACATAAACCACACCCCACGGCCGTAAACCAACTTTTATTGTTCTTATCGTCAGTTTTTGAATCTCATCCCAGATATCGACTCGACCTAGGTCAGCCGAAGCCACATACAGTCGGTTACGAAGAGTGTCTACCGCCATACCCTTAGGACGTACAACAGTAAATGGGGTGGGAGTAGGGGTCACGGTTGGCGTTGGTGTCGGAGTTACAGTAGGAGTTACCGTCGGTGTTGGTGTGGGTGTCAAGGTCGGGGTAGGCGTCACCGTTGGAGTCGGCGTCGGGGTAATAGTAGGCGTGGGAGTTGGTGTAGAGGAAGAACAGATAGCTAAATCCCTCCAATTACCACCGGGGTAATAGCCTGAGGACATTCCTGCTTTAAAACCAACTGAAACAGAGGTACTGCTTCCTGTATCGATGGTTCGACTATATGTCTGCCAGACACCGCCGTTACCATTAGGATAAGAGCCGAATCCGTCGAATTTATTTACATATACCCAATTGAAGGGGCTGCTATCAAAGTCGAAGGCAGAATACGCCCCGAGTCTATAGGCAACTTCAGTCCAGTAATTCAGCCCCGGATCGCCCTTCATGGAAACGGTGATACTGTAGGTACTTCCGGGAGAAATGCTGTAAGTTTTAACTCTCGCCGAAGAACCGGAACTATTCAAGTAGGCGTATAAGAAGCTTGGTGTACTCCAACTTGCAGGTGAACCCCATGGAGCATCCCAGGCACTATTCCAACTTGGCATAGAGCTCAGTGAATCATAAACCACACAATTCGGAGGCGGTGTCGGGGTGGGAGTAACCGTCGGCGTAGGTGTAGGGGTCACAGTCGGAGTTGGAGTAGGCGTGGGAGTAACGGTTGGTGTAGGGGTTGGTGTCGGAGTAGGTGTTTCCGTTGGGGTAGGAGTTGGAGTCTCGGTCGGTGTTGGAGTAGGAGTCACCGTAGGCGTAGGTGTAGGAGTTTCAGTTGGAGTCGGTGTAGGAGTCGGTGTAGGAGTTTCTGTAGGTGTAGGTGTGGGGGTCGGAGTAGGTGTAGGTGTAATTGTGGGTGTAGGCGTGGGAGTAGGAGTCTCTGTGGGCGTAGGGGTCGGAGTCGCGGTTGGGGTTGGGGTAGGTATCGGTGTCGGGGTGGGAGTAACGGTAGGAGTAGGAGTAACCGTCGGAGTGGGGGTGGGAGTAACGGTAGGAGTAGGCGTTGGTGTAGGTGTTTCTGTTGGTGTGGGAGTTTCTGTAGGTGTAGGCGTGGGAGTAACCGTTGGCGTCGGTGTCTCGGTGGGAGTCGGGGTAGAGGTAACCGTCGGAGTCGGTGTTGGTGTTGGAGTAGGAGTCACCGTCGGCGTGGGGGTAGGTGTTTCTGTAGGTGTTGGCGTCGGTGTAATAGTGGGCGTTGGTGTAGGGGTTTCTGTTGGTGTAGGTGTGGGAGTTTCCGTTGGTGTGGACGTAGGGGTCGGTGTAGGAGTAATTGTCGGCGTCGGCGTTGGTGTTTCCGTAGGTGCAGGAGTAGGTGTTACCGTCGGAGTCGGTGTCGGTATCTCTGTCGGAGTCGGTGTCGGGGTGGGATCTACATCGTAACAGAAAGAAGCATGGCTAAGACCGGCATTCCCCGGGGCTTGCAGATTGTTGTCCCCGAATGCCTCAGCGTACTGGTAGATATTAGCGCTTGGTCCACCCTTGACGATAACGGCATCAACCCCGAAAGTTGAGAGCCAATCAAAAGACTTGTCCCCTTCATCGGCCGAGACATCACTCAGAGTCAGGTATTGAGTTGAACCATCGGCTAATAAGACGTCGTAAGTGCCATTGGCGACAGGATCCACCCGATACGCTTCTAAAAGATCCGGTCGGATATCACTACAGGATGGGTTACCGGGAGTGGGAGACGGGGTGACGGTAGGGGTTGGAGTAGCAGTCACGGTCGGAGTGGGTGTCGGTGTTTCCGTAGGTGTTGGTTTACTTGCCAACGCAAGGGATAGCTCAGGCGCAGGAGCTGGGGAAGGAATCGGTTCCTCTGTCCACGCAAACCCAGATGGGCTCAGGGAAGATAGGGCGAGGGAGATTGTAAGTACTAGCGAGCGCAAACCAACGACCGCTTTTTCAAGCACGTGAGTTATTCTACACCGAAGTACTGGGAAAAACAAAGAGTTTCATAAATAGAAACCTTAAGGGGCTAGTGGAGGATAAACCCTTAATCCCTTGATATGCTTCGATACACTATCGGAAAATTTAGGTCTTGCGGAAAAATGTAAGCTAAGCAATAGGGGAGTGGTTATGACTACTTGTTGACACAAAAGTTTAAAACGATTTATTATACTTTTAATGAATTCGGTGATTTTCCTTATTAGCCTTATTGCCCTCCTTGTCGGAGGCGAGGCTGATTTGGGAGAATCCTTTTTATAATATAAAAAAATAATAGCAGAGGACCTCCCAGAGATGGGAGGTTTTTTAATGGATATATATGCAAGAAAACGGAAATCGTGAGGAAAAATATCCAACGACTCTTGATGGAGTCGAATTAAATTCTCTGTGGCAGGTAATTCAGTATCTACGTAGGCTGGAATATTTCAAGTTCCTTTCAACCGATGCCTTAGGAAAAATAGCGATCGGTTGGGTAGCAGACCCCGAACGACGGCTTGACGGGGACGACGGAAGCGACCAAAGGAAAAAGGCGATGGCTTTACGAAGAGACAGTGGTGATGTATGCGGATAATTTGTCCTAATTAAACAAAATAATTGAACTAAGAAGGATGTGGAACAACGATCACAGTTACCAGACGAGGTGGCGGCGAGTGGGAATATTTTATCGTCCTTGGTAAGATAACAAAAGAAAATGAAAACCCAACAATCTCAACCGAAAGAAAATGAAATGGACAGTAATATACTATCAGTCGCTAAAACACTTTTATGTTTTAGGACTGTAGCTGGGGCTACAGATGAGTTTGAAGGGGCTTTTTCATATATAGAAAGGTGGGCTGCCACTCACGATTTCGACATCGAGCCGTTTACTTGCAATGGTATCCGATCTTGCCTTTTAAGCGGTTCCTCTAAAAAACTATTTGCTCCAGATATCATTCTGCATGGACATGTCGATGTTGTTCCGGCACATGATGAAATGTTTCAGCCAATGATTCTGGGAAATAAATTATATGGACGAGGAGCGGTCGACATGAAAGGAGCAATAGGAGCAATGATGGTTGCGCTTGAAAAGTTAAAACATACTAAACCTAAAAATAAGATCGCACTATTAATAACAGGAGATGAAGAAACCGGAGGCCACAGTGGAACGGAATATATCTTAAAAACAATCAACCTGCGGCCAAAGTTGGTTATAAGCGGAGAGCCGACAGAATTTAATATTTGCTATGCGACAAAAGGTATTATCGAAACAAAAGTTCACTTTTTAGGTAAATCCGCTCACGGAGCTCGTCCTTGGGAAGGGGTAAACGCCGTTGAGAAAGCCTCCGATTTTATTCAGAAACTTGTATCAAGATATCCTAATCCCATAGCGGCATCTTGGAAAACAACTATCAATATCGGGATGATTTCCGGCGGTGATGCTTTTAATAAGGTACCCGGAGACTGTTATGTTGCACTAGATATAAGGTATGTGCCAGAAGAATCATCGGTCAAACTTGTAAAAAACCTAAAAGCCCTCGGGGGAGATCGATGGGAGATGGTAAACAACGAAATTCCCCTAAATAGCGATCCGACCTCTAAGCCGATAAAATCCTTACAAGCCTTAGTCGGTAATCTGACAGGAAAGAAACCAATTCTTTATAAAGAACACTATGCTGCTGATTCCCGCTATTTTTCTAAAATTGGCATTCCGGCTGTTAACTTTGGGCCGAGCGGCGGCGGGATGCATACCGACGCGGAATGGGTTAGTTTAAAATCTCTTCAAGAATATTGCGATGTATTGGTTAAATTGGGCGACATTCATCTTTAAGCGGAGCCTTGACAAAGATCACCCGTGACCAATAGAATAATCACAATGAATTCCTGGTTCCTCTACATTACCCGCTTTATCCTCCCGATTATGGGTAGGAAAGCTGGTTTGGGAGGAGCGATATAAAATAAACTAGAAAAAGAAAAAATCCTAAACCAGCCAACCCAAAAGGGTTGGTTTTTGTTTTTATAAAGGATTTTTTCCGGATGGCTGGCGCTCAGTGATATCACCTAACAGCGTGTGGGAGCGGTGATATCAGCTGCCACAAAGCAGTATGGGCACCAGTCATCTGGACCTTCTCACCTCCCCCTCAACGGCGAGGGGGAAATTTACTAAGAAAGGAGGTGAGAAAATGGCCAGAAAGCTTTGGGCCCTTCGGGGCCCAAACGACCCGGATGACACCGGGTCGGACAGCGACCCTGACGGGTCGGGTTCCCGCGACGGGAACCCACCCGATTAGGGTTGCACGCAAGGGTTGGCAACCCGTCGACCCTTGCGTAAATTTTAAAAAAGTATGTCTCATCAACTCGTTAAATCACTTATCCAACCAAGGGGGATAGAGACAACCCCAAAGTTAAGGCGGCTACATCCAGTTGAAGCTTCTTTAAGGCTGCTTCTCCGTTCAAATAACCTGCTTTGCTGTGTCAGCCAAGAAACAAAAGATCAAATCAGAAAAACGATCAGAAATTGCTTTGTCTTTCAACAACCATTGACCGTAAATATTACGTTCGGGAGTTACAAAGGGAAAAATGTGCCTTCAAGAATCTACGCCAATTGGGCTGAGATTCTAAATGTTAAATTCATGCTTGATACATTAATCAAGATTGCGGAAATATATCCCTTCGGTGTCGTTTTAGAATATGTCCTCCAAGATATTCTTTTAACAGAACTTAACGATATAAGCTCCGACGACGTCAGTCGGTATATTGAATCATTCCAAGAAATTGTTAGTCTTTTTCAGCCGTCTTTAAGCAACATCGTTACAATTAAAACAATTCGGTATGGAGATATCGTTGATCATCACGAATTTAAAAATAATATAAGCAAAGAAATTGAAAAGATAAAAACCGAATGGAAACTCTCCGAAAATCAAGAACTAGCCAAGGCCGCCATTGAGAGGGCGAAACGAAACCTGCAAAAAGTAAACCCTTCTGACGGTGAGATTATCGAATCAGCCATGTTCCACACAGCATATGTCCGGACCTGCTTCACATTGGATTATTTCGAAACTAAAGAGAGAATTTTTTTGGTTCACCGAAAAACAATTTCTGGAAACAAACCGTTTATTCCTTATCGAAGTTTTCATTCGTCAGCGGTGCAATTCTGGGTAGGCGAAGGCGCCCTGGTCAAAAACGGTGTTCTCAAGCCAACAATTCTCAGTGGAAAACAACTTGGGGAGCATAACCCTTTATATTCGATAGAAAATGACGCCTTTGAAACAAGAAACCCCAACCTAAAATCTATCGCCGTCTATGAAAAAACTTCGAGTTGAGACCGAAACATTCCAGAGGCGTCTAGTTAGGATTCTAAAACCTCTTGGATATAGCGATAGAGAAGCCAGAGAAGTAGTGACTGAATTTATTAATAACGAACTTATCGGTAAAAATCAGATCGGCCTAAAAGTTTTTAAACGATTAGTTGGATATAACAAAGAACAAGTAAAAACTCCAATTGAGGTGAGCATCAATGGAAATATTGCGACGGTTGATGCCGGCGGAAGGTTTGCTCATAGCGTTGCACAAACCGTGATAAACATTTTGACAAAAAAAACAAATAAAATGGGTGTATGCATTGTAGGGATAAAAAACAACACATCCTTTTTGAAAGCTGGGTACCTTGTAAAGAGATTAGTGGACCTGGGATATATCGGCATCAGCTTTATGTATGTTGATGTTCCATTTTCCTCACCAACAAAAATACGTAAGCCTTTGTTTGGAACAAACCCTATCGCCATCGGAATTCCCTGTGGTCAATTTCGACTTCTTTATGATTCAAGTACCACTGCCATCTCCGGCGGCAAAAAGAAGCAGATGGAAGAAGCTTCAATTTATAAATTACAGGAATCAATAGGGCTTAACAACGAAGGCAAATTGACTAATATTCTCAGCGAGACCATGTCCGTATTGCCCTTGGGAGGAGATAAGGGTTTCGGATTACTTTTGGCGATGGAAATGCTCGCCGGATCGCTTCTCGGTTACCAAATCCAAAATAAAAATGGGAAGTATCATGCCGATAACGGTATCTTAACGATAGCAATAGATCCAAAGAAGTTTGGAAATGCCGGCATGTTCGAGCAAAGAAACGAACGACTTTTATCCCTTCTGAAAAAAGAGTCAAAGGGAAAACTCCACATTCCCGGTGATGATTATTCTGCCCTTAAAAGAAGTTCGAAATATATGTATGTTAGCAAAGATACTTTAGACGAAATACTGAAGATGGGGTAAAATCGCATAAGGTAAATGAATTCAAAACATATGAACACTTTGACGAGCTTGGTCAGCTGAAAACATAAACATGAATAAAAGTTTTGAGGACTACAAAATTTTTCTCAGCCAGTACGTGGGTTTCAAAAGCATTTCGACTGACCCTCAATTTAAGCCGGAAGTAAACAAAACCATTAACTGGCTGCAAACCCTACTTAAAAAAAACAAGTTCAAGGTTCAGCTATTAAAAGAAAAAGACGCCAACCCCTTGGCTTTTGGGACATTCACCGTTTCCCCCAAAGCCCAAACCGTCCTTGTCTATGGTCACTACGATGTTCAGCCGGCAAAGATCACCGATGGATGGACCAGCGATCCCTTTACTCTTACAGAAACACAAGGCAGGCTTGTCGGTAGGGGAGTCGTCGACAACAAAGGCCAAAACCTGATCCACCTCCTTACCATTTTCGAACTAATTAAAACCAAGAAGCTTAAATTCAACATTAAAATACTAATTGAAGGCGACGAGGAAACAGGAGCATCCAGCTGGCAGAATATCTTTAAAAGATATAAAAAACTTTTGAAGGCAGACTATGTTTTAGTCTCAGATGGGGAAATCGTCGGAACGAACCCTACCTTCGAAGCCTCTCTTCGAGGTGGTTTTAACCTAACCCTGCAATTCACCACGGCAAAGAACAATCTTCATTCCGGACTCGCCGGCGGGGCTGTCCCCAACGCTATCCATGAGTTATCCAAGTTTATCGCAAAGCTCTATAACGCTAAGAACCAAATTACTATTCCCGACTTTTACAAAGGTGTCGATCCCATAACCGATTTTCAAAGGAGAAATAATCGGGCCATATCGACCCCGGAAAAATCAAGGCAACTGGTAGGTACCAAAGTTCTTCTCCCTGAAGTAGGTCTGGATTTTTACACTCAAACCGGTCTGCGGCCAACGATTCAAGTTACCGGCTTTAAAGCCGGCTACATCGATGTCGGCTACGCCAATATTGTTCCGGCAACGGCCGAAGCGAGAATAAACTTCAGAATTGTTAAATCACAAAAACCCAAAGATATTTTAAAGGCCTTCCAGACTTATGTTAAGCGAAACACTCCCAAATATGTTGACTTCAAAATAAGTGTTCATGGCCCCCATAATCCCGTAAAGATTGATATCCAATCGCCCAAGGCCAAAGAAGTAAGGGCAATGCTAAAAACAGTATACGCAAAAGAGCCGATCATTAAATATGTCGGGGGAGCACTCCCGTTCGTCTCTAGCGCCAAAGAAATACTGGGAGTTGATGCGTTGTCGATCTCTCTTGGGAACGATGACTGCAACATGCACGGGGTAAATGAAAATTTCAAGGTTGATCTGGTTAAAAAGGGGCTTGCCTTCAGCCGGATGTTTTTCCAAAAGTAGCCAGTCGATAAGACTTCTTTTATAATAAAGTAGTGGTGATTCCGTCGATCAAAAGGATTTTATTTCTTGCGCTGACCTCGCCCTTTATTTTATTATTTCTTCCATCTTTCCTCCTCATCAAAGTAATCAGGGATGGTATAAGGGCAGTAAAAGAAAAGGGCTTCTTCAGTCTACCTGTATTGGGCGTTGCTGTTGAACTGGTCGTAATCTTTGGCTTTGTACTACCGCTCTGGGTCGGCGGTTATTACGGCACCGCTTATTACCTGGGTTACCGCTATGGCTTTATTGAACAACAAGTCTCCATCGCCGGGACAGGATCGATGTACCCAACATTTCCAAAGGGCACCGGCAAAACAATCAAGGAACAGTCAAAAGAAATTGTCGGTCACCCCGGCATGCTTCCTTATCCCAACGGCATTCCTTTTTGGGGAAGACGTTTCCTAAACTATACCATCAGCCGTGGTGATATCGTTGAGTTTGAAAATAACAAAACAAAAGAGATTACCAAAAGAGATGACGGGCAAGAGGCTGGATTTGTAAAAAGGGTCATCGCCCTTCCCGGTGATCAGTTGGAAATAAGAGACGGGCTGGTTGTCCTTAACAACCAACCGTTAGATGAGCCCTATATCTCGCGCGCACGTTCCACTTTTGGCGGAACGTATCTATCTGAATGTATAAAAGTCACTATTCCCCAGGGCAAGCTGTTTGTCATGGGCGACAACCGGAAGGGCAGCCTTGACTCACGACACGAATTGCAACTGGTCGCTTATGACGATATCCACTTTGTGATCCCGCTTGCAAAACAAAAAGATAATTTGGACAAATACTGGAGAAATACCGGCGGTGATCTGAGCGACAGCGCCAAAATTAAATTAGATAAAGATGAATTTCTTAAGTTGCTAAACGCCAAAAGGAAAGAGGCCAAAGTACCGACTTTAAAATATCAACCTAAGCTCGAAGACTCTGCTTTGCGGCGAGCAAAAGCCATTTTAAAATACGATGATTTTTCTTTCGACGCAACCAAGAGCGGTCTGACCATGGAGAAAGCTATGGAGCAAGCTGGTTATTTCAATATCGTCACCGGCGAATCGCCGATCCAAGGCTATTATGATGCTCAAGAATTAATTGAAAATCAGTTTGAATTTGCCGATTCAAAAAAATTTCTCTTAAATAGAGAATATCAAGATTTTGCCGTCGCCGAACTTGAAGGCCAAATAAATGGTTGCCCTACCCAAATAATTGTCCAACATCTTGCCGGCTATAAGCCGCCTGATTACAAAAAAGAAACGATCAACAACTGGAAGCAGGCCCTGCTTCGTCTAAGAGAAATTCAACCTGGGTGGCAAAGCCTAAAAGCATATCCCGGCTATTACGAACAACACAAAAAAGAAGTCGACCGAATAAGTGAGATCATAAGCATCCGAATCGAAAATATTGAAAAGATAGTTAAGCGAATGGAAAAAAACGAGTGGCTTACTAAAGAAGAAATAGATTATACGTTCAAAGACGAATCCTTATCCAAGGAAGAAGGAGCACTTGCTGACAAACTAAACAGTTAAGAATAAGAGATACCTCAAAAATTGTTGTCAATCTCACAGAATATATCTTATCTCCCAGTTATCATATAGTAGTACTCTTTCGTCCTGCCTATGAATCTTCCTAACTTAAATAAACAGCAAAGAACCTTTTATATACACAAGATCGAATTGGACCGCAGATCGGGGGAGGACAGCGTATTTAACAGTAATCTTCTAAGTAGCCAGATTGCCCAAAACAATCCTGTTAGAGAAAAAAGGCAGACCTTTTTCGATCACCTGTTAATGGTTCTTTTCTCACGGACAGAGTAAAACTTGTCACATTTCACCGGACACCCAAGCTAAAGTGTGATTATTAATTTCACTGTGGATATCAATTTTCCTAAAGTATTACTTCCATTTAAAGAAGTGGAGAGTTATCAGCGAGAGTTCGAGCCACGAGCCCCTCCCTGAAGCATCAACATTCTTATTTATTACCGGAATGATATTGTTTATGGACCTCTTTAAGCTGTCGGTTGGTGACGTGGGTATATATTTGGGTAGTCGCTACGTTTTTGTGGCCAAGCATTTCTTGGACGCTTCGAAGATCAGCCCCTGCCTGTAATAGGTCCGTTGCAAACGAATGCCTTAAGCCATGGGGAGTAATTTTGATAGGAAGTTTGGCCTTTTTAACGTATTTTTCAACCAGCCGTTGAATACTTCGCGAAGTTAAGCGATGTTTCTCGCTTTCATTTACATCAAACGTCTTGATCACCTTCTCTATGTCTCCCTTTAGACCACGAAAATTAATAAAGAGTGGTGTCCATTGATCTTTTCGCATCGCCAGATACCCCTCAAGCGACTGCGCCGCCCGGTCAGAAATAAAAACCACCCTAACTTTTCGTCCCTTCCCGATAATTCCAAACTCCCTCCGCTCGATATTAACCGTGTCTCTATTTAAAGAAACCAATTCACTCACCCGTAAGCCCGTGGAGAATAATAATTCAAGAATTGCCTTGTCCCTGGCGCCATCAAGCGTCGAGGGTAGTGGTTGACTTAAGAGATGCTCCACTTGATCGCGATCTAAAAACTTTAGACTATGAGACTCCCCCCTGGGCAATTCTATTTTTTCGGGCGAAAGAACATTGTAATCATTTTTCGTTAACCATTTGAGAAACGCCCGGATGGCAATAACATAATAAGACTGAGTCACCCGAGACAAAGACCTATTCTTAGAGTCCGTGTACTGAGCAAGATAGAGCCGATATTTTCTAATTGTCGGTAAGTTTATATCCTGAACCTTACAGCTCTCACCCTCGGACTTTATCAACCAGTCCAAGAAGCGTCTCAGGTAATGGCGATAGTCCCGAATCGTTAAAGGTGACGCATTCTTCTCGACCAGAAGATAACCTAAAAAATCTTCAATTAACACGCCAATCGGACCGCCAAGCCGACCACCGGGTAGGGGAGTGGAACCCTGGTTTGACGGCTCATCGTGTTTGTCTGACGGATTAACTGACATAGGCTTATAGTAGTTGTTGTTGCGAGATAAAATTTTAACTTATACCAAGAATACGACCATGGACATCGCCTGTCAATATTGTGCGACATTGTTATTTGGGATGTAGACCCTTTTACTGAAAAACTCAGATCTGAGTTTTTGAAGTATACTTACACGAATGGCCAAACAAAGGAACAAAAGGATTACCGTCCGCGCTATTCACGAGAGTTTCTTTCCAGAATATGATCAGTGGCACAGTCGCCTCACTCCGAGAATTATCGCTTGGCACTTGCATGTCGTGGAAGTTGTTTATCTCTGGGTAAAAGGAAAAAGAACTTACTGGAAACACAACCGCACCACCGGAACCTGTCGCCATCATGCCAAAACTGAATTTGGAGATCTGATGTGGCTCACAGCTGATATTGTTTGGATGGTAACAAAAATCGAACTGCCAATCGTTTCTCAAAAAGCTTTTCAAAGAATCTGGGACAAGATGGAAGAACGAAAACAGCTGACCTCGTAGAATGCCCTAGGAAGGCTTTTTAACGACCGACCTTGACCTTTCTACATTCATCTTGCCAAAGAATGAAAGGGTCTGAGAAACGAGTGAAAATTCCGCAGGTGTTTCGGGAATTCTTCGGAAGTCAAAAAGTATGGCACCGCCCAAACTTAGGGAAGATCCCCAAGGAGACAGATCAAACAAAACCACCAGCAAAATGATTATTCAGAAATCTCACCACCTGGTTCAGACTTGGGCACTACTCTTTTTCCTAAAGCGCAACGTCGCAAAAGTATTATTGTGCGACCTTATATCAATCTCTTCCCTCCAATTAGATCAGGTCCTACTGTTACCAAGCAACCATTTACAGAAGTAAAACTTTGGACCAGACACCAGCGGGGAGAGCGCTGCCGGTGTGCAAATTAATTTAGTATGTGTCAGGATTTTCTCTTATCTTCTCTCGTGCCTCACTGATCAACAGCAAGCGACAAGAGGGCTTCTCCGGGAACTTGGCAATGACTTATCCACAGTAAAAAGTTCGTGAGCAAACTTTTCACTATAAACACTGGCCAGAACCTAGCTCTCGCACTCAAAAATTTGCGACCAAATTTTTGAGTGTAAACAGCGACTATATCATTGTATATCACTCGAAAATTTGTGACCAAATTTTTGAGTGTGAACACATTAATGAAAATGAACCCAGCTTGGGACGCGAAAATGTACCGATATTGCTTGATATTCCGATCCTTTTGAAGCTATCTCTCATTACTTTTTAGGAGGAGAGTAAGCCCGGAAGAACTATTATTAAGTCGCCACCTTCCTGCTTGAGATACTTAAACTAAAACTAAAAACATAAAACTCTAAAATTATTCACCGACCTATAACAAACCGTGAAAACAAACCATCTTTTGTCGTGAAAAAGAAGAATAATTTATTATATATTATAGGCCTATAGCAAAATCTGCACCCCTCTCCCCTGTCCTTGGCAACACCTCGATTATTTTGAATCCCTCTTTTTTTTATCTTCTTCTTGTCTTTGGCGAGCAAGTGTTTCAAGAAGTCTTCTTGTTGCCTCTTTCCATTCTTGAGGCTTGGCTTTGGGATTACCATACCCATCAAACTCAACGTCATCGCCGTCATCTTCATCTCCACCACCCCCGCCATACGCACGCACCCCTATGGCAGTCAGCCTCAAGAAAGCCGAACAAAGCCCAGCATACGGATCATCTACTTCAGCCGGGCCAGTGTGGACGCCCAGCTCTCTCTTTTCGTGTTCACGAGAGAAACCTCCCATGAGTAATTAACCTCCCCAGCGAGTTGTGAGAAACATGGTTATAAAAACGGCTCCTCCAACAGCTAAGTATTCCCAAATCGTCTGCCGAAAAAGCCTACCCGTTAGCTCATGCTGGGAAATCCCCAATAGTATATAACCCATGGTGGTGAGAAATAAAGAACCAACTGTAACTGTAACCGGCCACAAAGAGAGACCCAGCGTTATTTCCCCTACCACCAAACTTAGGATTATGGAGTAGTAAATATATTTTCTTGGCACCGTCTCACTCACCTCTGAGGACCAAATACCTTGAAGATAAAGTGGCAAACTAACAAGCACCACCAAGATGGCGTTAGACCACGGATATAAGCGAAATGAAAGAATGGTGTCATAGAGTAAAAAGAGGGTAAATAAGGTCAATACATAACCAACCGCCTGAGCCGCCCGAGCTAGGGCAATCGTCCGGATTGAAGCCACGGTATAAATATTCGCCGTGAGCAACAAAGCATAAACCCCAACCCCATACAGGGTGATAATCGGTAGCCTTATCAGCCATTGCTCAGGAAGCAAAAAGTAAAAGAATCCAACCCCGAGCGTAAATGAAACCGGAAGGATAAGGGAAAGATAAGCAGCTTTGGTAAGCAGGCTTTCTCTCAAGGACCAAAAGCAAAGAAAAAAACTTATTAACCCAAGTATTAATACAAGAATGTTTTGATCGTAAAAATCGCTGACGGCCACGATAAACATGAAGATCGACAAGACAACAGATACGAGAACAAACTTTTGCCGTTTACTCATAAATTAAAAAACTGCCCTTTTTTAAGCCAACACTTCGGTTAAAACATCTTTGGGAATATCCATGTTTGCCCACACTTTTTGAACATCGTCTAAATTCTCAAGGTCGTCCAAAATCTTCATCACCCTTTTGGCCTCCGCCGGATCTTTAACCTCGATAACAGTGGTGGGTCTTTGTGCAGGCTCAGCTGATCTGACGACAAAGCCATTTTCCGCTAGCGTCTTGCGGGCTGTCTCAAGTTGGGAAAGAGAAACATAAATCTCTAGACCGTCCTCTACCTCTTCGACATCATCCGCTCCGACCAGATCAATAATTTTTAAAATCTGGTCATCGATCGGATCACTTTTCTCCACCACGATAAAACCAACCTTATTAAATTGAAAAGACACCGCCCCTGGCCCGGCCAGTGATCCCCCGCTTTTGTCAAAAATATTTTTGACAACCTGGGCCGTCCTTTGTTTGTTATCGGTAACGGCTTCAACTAAGATTCCCACCCCAAAAGGTCCATAACCCTCATAAAGTACTTCTTCAAGGCTTATCCCGGAACCTGCTCCCCTACCTCGATCAACTGCCCGCTGGATATTGTCTTTGGGCATATTAATCTCCTTTGCTTTTTGAATAACCAAGCGGAGCTTAAAGTTTGATTGAGGGTCAGTAACCCCTCCACCCTCACGCACCGCGACGGTAATAGCGTTAGCCAGCTTTGTAAACTGCTGTCCTCGCTTCGCATCGTTGGATTCTTTCTGTCGACGGATCGTCGCCCACTTAGAATGTCCGGACATATGCTAATTTTATCGCTACACAATAAAATAGAGCAAGAAGGAGAGAAAAGTCTCTTGACAAAGCGACTTTCCTGCCTAATACTGACGAGAAGTTACATGTTAAGTAATATTACATCAGATATTGAGCAGTTGGGCAACCTGGCCACTTCTCAGGCACTTAAAGGAGATTGGGAAACCGCCATCAGGCTAAATAAACAGATAGTAAAATCTGATCAAAACAATATTGACGCCCTTAATCGACTCGGGCATGCATACACCGAGGTCGGCATGGTCACCGAAGCCGTAACCATCTATCGAAAGGTGTTAAGAGTCGACCCCTACAATAGTATCGCCAATAAAAATTTAAGAAGACTCAGAACGATTAAAGGCAAACTAAGAGGAAAAACAAAGACCGATAAATCAGCCGTTCAAACAATACGTGGTTCGTCCCTGGTAAATCTATTTTTAGAAGTACCCGGCAAAACCGCCACCGTTTCGCTTACCGAAATTGCTGAACCACGCACCCTCGCCTTGATTAACTGTGCTGACCGAATATATCTCAAACCCAAAAAACATCAGATAACACTAAACTCCGATGACGGAACCTATTTAGGGAAGCTCCCAGACATTCTGGCCGCCCGTCTTATTAAACTAATAAAGGGTGGTAACCAATATGAAGCTTACGTGAAGGGTGTCACCGATGAACAGATAAAAGTCTTCCTAAAAGAGGTAAAACGGGCGAAACGCTTGGTTAACGTTAATTCCTTTCCTATTGACGATCGAACTCTTTACGTCGCTTTTACTCCCCCGGATTTAGTCCATGGGGAGATGCCTGAATCTCGCACACTGGAAGACCAAGCAGAGGATGGATCAGAGGATGATGAATCCGGTAGCAATCGCGAAGACTAAGTCACACTCTGCGCTTACTGCCCGTAAAGTAGCCGCCAGTAGTCTTCCCCTAGATAAACCACAACATCCGCCCTCTCTGAATTCGAGTCCCCCGTCTGCCAAGAACACGAAAAAAGATGTTTAATCGCCTTTACTGTCTGCGATTGTTCTACCCGCTTTTCACCGCGAACAATACATCCGTCGATAACTTCATTACCGGAAACTACCCTGACAACCTGTGCTCCTAAATTTTCAAACAACCTCGCCGCCTTTGTACCCAAACCCTGGCGATTAGTCTTATTTATCACGGTAATCGTTAGTCGTTCTTCATCAATTGCCTTGTCAAACATATTTGTTCGCACCCACGAGTCCCATCTGTCACCTGCTAGAACCAAACTAACACTCCCGTCTACATTATCTTTTGCTCTGATTAAATCTTCTGCAGAGAGATCTACGTTTCTTATATCAATTTTTTTAGCACCGTTGATCAACCAAACAAAGCGAACAAGATCAAAAGTAGAAAAATTAGATTTAACATTCCCCAATACTAAATCAGCGAGAGAAGGAATCATCTGTCGTGGGGTTTTTTGATTGACCCAGGAAATTACTTGAATACCAAACTCATTTTCGACAGATGAAATAACAAGTCTTCCTTGTTTTTTTTCCTGGCGATCCAGTTCGAAGACTCTATCAAAATAATAGTCTCCATAACCGTTCGTCAGCGAAAGCATAAAATTTGACGGGAAGGAAATCAGAAGCACCTCCCGATTTTGAGGCTCGTAGCTAATAAGTCCGGCTGGACTTATTGAAATTACTGTCAATCGACTCTTACCATCCCACTGACTATCCCTGGTGCCCCGAAAAAATAACATCAAGCCCGCCGAAAGAACAAGGAAAAATAAAGCATAAAAGACCACTTTTACCGGCAGTTTACGTTTCGGATGGTTAGAAAAATTCACAAAATCCTTTGGGGAATCAGCCTTGCGCATAGAATCGAAATAAACTTGAAATTAGTGTCTGTCCTGCTCTTTTGAATCGGTACTTATGGTATCCGCTTGGGCTCTAATTGACTTTACGGTATCCGCAACAGTTGACCTGTCAACTCCGATTTCCTGCAAAATTCTGTGGATAATTGAAAGGGCTGCTTCAAATTCGGGCTGAATTACACTATTGGCTCCCAGTTCCTTTAACTGTCTTTTGTCACTCTCCCTAAAAGCTCGGGCGATAAGATAAGCAGATTTATTCGTACCCTGCGTAATTTTTATTATCCTTTCCTGATTTCTAAAATCAGGCGTAGTTACCACAATTGCTCTGGCAGTCTTAATACCAGAAGCCAGCAAAATATCCGGCTCTGTTGCATCACCATAAATAGATACCACCCCCATCTGGTGGGCCAGTTTTATCGCCTGATGATGGTAATCGATGACGGTAAAGTTAATGCCTTGGCGTTTTAAAGCTTCTCCAACCCAAAATCCCACTCTCCCAAATCCACAAACAATGACGTGCCCAGAAAGTGTGCTTTGATAAAGAGGATGTTTGGCGAGAGTCAAACGCGGAGACAGCGAAAATAACTTTCGAACGACCCATGTAAAAGCCGGAGTCGCCGCTATCGAAAATAAAACAACACTTACCGTAAACATAAATATATCCGGATTTACGGTGTTTAAGCTAAGTCCCAAGCTCATTATCAGAAAGGCAAACTCTCCTACTCCGGAAATCGGACCAGCCACATCCAACGCCAGACGCAAATGATAGCCAAAAAATAAAAGTATTAGTAAACTGATAACAAACTTAACAATTAAAATCGCGGCTACCCCCAAGAGTGTGGGAATCAACAACGAAGCAAGAGCCTGGGGTGATAAAAAAAGTCCAAGGCTAGTAAAAAAAATAGCCGCAAACAAATCCCGGATCGGCCTGGTTAGTGCCAATGTAAATGTCTCGTGATCATTGCCGCCAATCATAACCCCCGCCAGAAACGCTCCGAGTGTCATGGTTAAGCCTAGCCACACTGAAAGGGTTACCGAGGCAATTACCCAAACAATCAACCCCAGAATAATTATTTCAATCGAGTTAGTTCTATCTAAACCAGATAGAAAGATCCTACCCATTCTGCGTCCCAAAAGAACGACAAACAGAAAAATAGCCGCTGTCTTGAGTATTAATATTAAAATAGATCCTGCGGAAAAGGTATTACCCGCAAGAAGCGGAAGAAAAAAGAAAAAGGGAACAATTAACATATCTTGAACCAACATCCAAGTGATAGAGATTTCACCCACCGTCGTTCCCAAATGACCATTATCCTCTAAAATTTTAATAACCACCGCCGTTGAGGATAAAGACAAGGCCGCCCCAAGAAAAAAAGCCGAAGGAAATGATTGACCCAACAACACGGCGGCGACAATCGTCAGGCTAACTGTTAGAAACACCTGCAACAACGTGGCCACGACAATCACCACCCCGCTAGACTTTAAATTGGCAAAGGATACCTCAATGCCTAGTGAAAACATCAACATAGCCACTCCAAACTCCGCCAAACCCATAAGAAAGTCATCGGAAGTTAGTTGGCCTCCCGTAGCCACCCCGACCACCAGTCCCCCAAAAAGGTACCCCGCCAGCACAGGAAGTCGCATCGACTTTGCCAAAAGCGCACCGATAAAACCTGCGCACAATACCAGCCCAATATTAAGCAAAGAGATAGGCAGACCCATTTATAGACAGTTTAGAGATAATAGAAGAAAGATTAAAGAGGGCTGTGAATCAGAGTCTGATTAGTTTAGCCAGCACCTCCACAAGATCAGCCGGTAACGTCAGCGTGAATTCTACCCACTTATTTGAAACCGGATGCACAAAACCGAGATACCCAGCATGGAGGAATAACCGAGGACACCAAAGCCTGTCTATCCTGGCGGTTTTACGACCGGCATAAAAATCATCAGCCACGATTGGGTGATTTAGTGATTTTAGATGGACTCGTATCTGGTGAGTCCGCCCTGTCTCCGGCTGAAGATCTAAAAGTGTATAAATTTCGTTTTGGTTTCGATAATTCTTTTTAACCAGTTTAATTAACTTTTGTTTAACCGTTTCAGACAGAACATGGTAACCAGCCACTGTATATGAAGTGGCCGCTTTTTTGCCCTGTGGCAAAACACCGAAACGCTCGCGGTTCCATGGCAAGCGACCAACGGGTATTTCAACCTTTCCGCTAGATTCAACCTTTCCGTGAACCAGGGCTTGATAACTTTTTTTAATCTGCCTCTCCTTAAACTGAGATGTTAAAGAGCCAAAAGCGTCAACGGTTTTAGCCGTAAGTAACAGTCCACTAGTCTCTTTGTCGAGCCTGTGAACAATTCCACTACGTGCAAAAAAAGCGTCTTTGCCCTGTTGCATCTCAGTTGAACTATGCACAAGACCTAAATGTTCATCAACCCAATCCGCAACCAGCGGGGCATCAGTCGAATCAACTCGATTAACCACCCATCCGGCAGGTTTGTTTAAAACCAAGACCGATTCGTCTTCAAAGACAACCTCAGGTTCGATCATATAACAAAGACACAAATAAAATATAGACAACTCCGACCGTAATGGCTAAATCGGCTACATTAAAAACCGGAAACAGCCAGATCTTAATAAAATCCACCACCCCTCCCCTGAGCCATCTATCAAGCATATTGGAAATTGACCCGCCAATAAACAAGGCAAAACTAAAAAATAAAAATGGTGAATTCTTGATCTTATCTCTGTTGATCAACACGTATGTCAAAACGGAAAGCAGAACAACAACCGCTCCTCCTAATAACCAAGGTTGTCCCCTAAAGAGCGAAAAGGCTCCTCCGGTATTTATGTGATATACAGTACTACTGTTAACAACGGCAAACTTGGTAAGAAAATCGAGGATAATAACCAAAAAAACAATTCCTAAGCCCTGAATCACTTTTCTCTTTTAGTTTCACACTTCACGCAAAAAGTGGCTTCGGGATAAACCATAAGGCGGTCAGTGTCAATCATCTTCCCGCAACTTTCACAAATACCATAACTCCCAATCTTGACACGAGCAAGCGCCTTGCGAAGCTGGACAATTTGTCGATCGAGTTGGCGTTGAACTGCATGGACCCGAGCGTGATTGAGCTGTTCTGAAGCGTCGGTATCGAGCGCCGCATTATCGGACAATCTTTCTGTATTTTGAAAAGGATCATCCTTATCGAGTGTTTTCTTCCTAAACTCCAATTTTTTGATCTGCTCACTTAATACCCGTCCGATCGGTTCCAGTAGACTCCTGGGAAACCGAAAACCAGCGGATTTCACCACTTCTGGGACAGACGCGTCATTAACTTTGGTTAGTTTAATGCCTTTCTTGGTAACCATAAAAAGAATTCCTTGTACTTTCTCCCGGCTCTATACCAGATTAAAGTAATTAACAACAAAAGTACAATTAAGGACAATATCTGATCAAGAGCAAACGGGCCCAAGTATATCTGCTTTTCTACAAGCGATGCAATACCTAAAAAGCCCAAAAAAAACCAACTAAAACTGATAAGGCCGACAAGCCCCACTTTTCCGCTTCTGTACCATATCCATCCCCGGTAGCTCTTTTTGACATAGAAGGCTATCATAATGCCCAAAAAACACCACAAACTTAAATATAAACCCACCGGGTGCGAACCTAAACCCAAAAAAGATGTTTGTTTCCCGACCCATAATTTGGCAAACATACTTCCCAATGAGACGATTGTCGCCACCCACAAAAAGATCTCCCCCACCGGATCCAGTAAATCCCACAGCTGTTTCACATCTTTTCTTCCCCATAAGTATAAAGGCAACATGCCACCGATAAATCCCCCCCAAAAAGACAAATCCCCGATAATAAAAGCTCTTACAAACATATCAAACGTCGGCCTTAAGGCAAAAGCATAAACAGCAGGAACGATCCGAGCACCCAGCGTTGCACTCACGGCAACAAAAAAGGAAAGTTTTATCAGCAGCTCTTCCGCTATCTCTTCTTTCAGCTTTCTCCAAAATAAAAAAGATCCCGCTATATAGGCAAGAACACAAAATAAGCCAAACGAATATACTAAAATTGGTCCAATATTTACAGTCGGGGACATATTTAAACTCTTCTTGACTAGCATCATTCTAACACACTAAAATTGGACACCCATGCTTGAAACTCCCCACGTTGCCCTAGGCGCCGCTATTGCTATAAACGTCGGAAATCCGCTTCTTGCTTTGCCTCTCTCGCTCTTTAGCCATTTCCTTCTGGAACCCTTGCCTCACTGGAACCCCCATACCTACACCGAAGTAACTACCAAGGGAAAACTTTCAAAAGCCACCGTCGCCATTATCTGGGCAGATGCATTAACAGGCTTATTTTTAGGGCTGTGGCTTGCTTTGCAAACTTTGCCAGACAAACAAAGGTTCTTGCAAGTTATCTTCGCGTGCTTCTTGGCCGTGCTTCCGGATTTGATTGAAGCACCTTTTTTCTTCTTTGGCTGGAAGCCCAAAATCCTGATGAAACTTATCCAATTTCAGAGAAGTATCCAATATGACGTTTCCTGGCTTCCGGGATTAATATTTCAAGCAATCGTTGTTCTGATTCTTGTGAATTGGGCGATACAATAACCCAAAGCCTTACCCCCGTTTCCGAACACAGTTCCCTAGTGTTCCTAAGCTCTACTTGTGTATTCTCCTGTTCGAGTATCGATAACAACTTTATCACCGCCACTAATAAAAAGCGGCACTTTAACCGACATACCGTTATCCAGCTTAGCACTCTTATAAATATTAACCGCGCTATCCCCTTTTACCCCCGGGTCTGTTTCTGCAACGGTAAATTCCATTTTCATCGGCAGTTCAATAGACAGTGGTATCGTCTGATCATTTTCTTCAAGAAAGACAACGATAACGGTATTTCCTTCTCTTAGATACTTTGCCTGTTCATCGACCAGTTGCAATGGAAGTGAAAGTTGCTCAAAAGTCCGCGGGTCCATAAAAAACAGCGTTTCATCCTGGCGATAAAGAAACTGGAGAGGCCTCTTTGTTGTATTCGCTTCCTCTACTTTTTCTGCATTAATGAAACTCTTTTCAATAATAGCCCCGGTCTTTAGATTTCTCACCTTCACTTTAATCGTTGAACTACCCCTGCCCATTTTAATCGCCTCAAATTTGATGACCACCCAAGCCTGCCCATTATCAAAAAAGGCGGTACCCGAACGTAAGTCATTTACTAAGATCATAGATTGACCCATTTAAAAAGTCCCGCCTTGGGGACTTTATTTAAAGCTATTTTAATATCTTGGGTATCAGAAGGTCAATATCATCAAAGTTGGGTAACTACTGGTAGACCCTCCTGACTATCGCACCGAGAATCTCTCCTTTTGCGTCCTTTATCGGGACAAATATCTCTTTTGTTGAAAGTTCTCCTGAATAAAAGTCCCACGGGATAGTCGGTACTTCACCTCGTAAAAGTCTTTTTACCAACGCCTCTTTTTCCGGCGGATAAATATTTATCGGCCGCACATCTCCCGAAAGTCGCATTACTAATAACTCCTGACGGCTAACCATCTTAACAAACATCGTTGAACTAAAGTCCTTAAGATCATCTTTAATCAGGGTTTGAATTTTCGCTTTTCGTTCACTTGCCTTTGCCGCACAACTATTAAACTCGGGCGTACTCACGTAACACTGATCTTCGACATCCGGAAAAACGTTAACAAACAGCTCGGTCAGTCCTCTTCTGTTATTAACAGTATAAGTACTCGTCTCGACTTGATATTGTTCCTTGACCAAACTTTGCCTTCTGTCATTTAGAAAAGAAAGTCCGCCAACCAGCACCACCACAATAATTATCAAAAACCCAATAACAAAAATTGATGTCTTAAAACTTAATTCCTTAGGATTTTCTTCCATTCTCTTTTGTGATCTTCGTTAGTCGTTCAGCATTAAGGGCGATAAGGCTGATATTAAGCATAATATTAACCAACACTGAGGTGAATATAACAACCGCTACCGCAGCAAAGACAAACCACAACGCCCTTTCAATACTCGGAGGAAAAATATCCCACTCAAAGATAATATTGGCAAATGCAACAATCGCGCCAAATGTTAAGAAGAACAGCAACAACACAGCCAACGACGCAGTCATTTGTTCAAGTTTGCGCCGGTCAATTGCAAAATCCACTCCCTACATTATACAAAACATGTAAAGGCATGCAACCAAAAAGCTTCAAAATCGTCTTGCGCCGTGAGATAATTAAAACAATACTTGATTTTAAGCCGTGGTGGCGGAACTGGCAGACGCGCAGGTCTCAAAAACCTGTGAGGATAAAACCTCGTGTGGGTTCGATTCCCACCCTCGGCACTAAAAAATTTGCGATCAAATTTTTCAGTGTAAACACTGGCCAAAGTTTAGCTCTCGCACTAAAAAATTTGCGATCAAATTTTTCAGTGTAAACACAATTTATGTCAAACACACCTTAAGAGACGATAACGGTAAGGTTTCTCAAAATCGCGTCGTTCTTACAAAGCTAAAAAATCAAAAACAGGTCTGTTCACTTAACTCTTTGTCCTTTTGGTGTCTACAGAATAAAACTTGATACGGTCGCCGCGGAGACGGAACTCTTGACAACATGTGGTACAACATGTTAGTGTATTCTTTACATGCTAAAAACGTATCTATATCTTCCCGAACAGTTGGATCAAAAAATCTACCTTGTTGCTCAAACTCAAAATAAAAGTAAAGCAGAAGTGATCCGGCTCGCATTAGAAAAGGGTATCAACGCAGTTAGCCAGCAAGGAACCGCTTCTGCGTTAGTTCTTCTTAAGCTCGCTACCTTGGGTAAACAATCTAACTTACGAGGACCGAAAGATAGTTCTGTGCGAATGGACGATCTTTTGTGGGGCAAAGATTGGAGCAAAGATGAATAAACCGCCAATCGTTGTCGTTGATGCCGATGCTATTATCGCTCAAACAAACCCGCAGGATATACATCATCACAAAGCGAGCAAAATCTCTCAAAATTTGATTAAGACGAATGCACAAGTTATTTACCCGGCAACTGCTGTTGTGGAAGCGATTACCCATATGCAACGAGTGTTAAATAGCGCCGCAAACGCATACGGAACTGCACAACTTATGTCTGGAGCCGATGCTCAAATAGCGGAGGTTAATAAACAGAGTCTAGCGACGGCTCTTAGATACTTTAGTCCCACCACTAGCAAGAAAAATACCTTTTTTGACTGTATTGTAGCGGCTATTGCTTACGAACATAAAGCTGACGCGATTTTTTCATTTGATCACTTTTACGTAAAAAAGGGGTTTAAGCTAGCAAAAGACTTAGGGTAAAACGGGGGAACTTGGTTGCAGATTGAGGAGATAAAGGATCGTTATTTGAAGAACAATAAAAAGTCCAGCATAAACGTAGCTCATATTAAACATTAAACCTGTATCCAGGTTAACTCTTTGTCCTTTTGGTATCGACGGAGTAGAACTTGATGCGATCGCCGCGGAAGCGCAGAGGGAAGTTGCGTAGTGGACCATTACGATGTTTGGCAATATCAAGATGAATGTTTGATAAATCCTCGTCGTCTTCACGCCAAAGGAAGATAACAACATCGGCGTCTTGTTCAATCGCCCCTGATTCCCTAAGATCAGCCAGCTGCGGCCTCTTAGTTCCACGCTGCTCAACCGCCCTTGATAGTTGAGAAATACAAAGCACCGGCACTTTTAATTCACGGGCTAGATTCTTCAGCCCCTGAGAAATCTCTGCTACTTCCTGAACACGATTCTCTAAGTTACGACCACGAACAAGTTGGAGATAATCAACAATAATTAGGTCCAACCCGTGTTCTACTTGAAGTCGCCGCGCCTTAGTCCTCATCTCCAGAAGCGAAGCACCCGGCGTATCATCAATATACAAAGGCGCCTCATATAGTTCCCCCATCGCCTCGGATAAACGGGTAAACTCCTCCTCTTCTAGTTTGCCTGTCTTCATCTTCCAGGCATCAATATCGGCTTGCGCAACCAACAGTCTATCCATCAGCTCCTCGCTGCTCATCTCCAAAGAAAAGAAGCCGACGGTCTTCTTTTCATTTATTGCCACATGCTGAGCAACATTTAGACAAAGTGACGTCTTTCCTATCCCAGGACGAGAGGCCAAGATAAGCAGATTTGATCGTTGCATACCCGCCAATGTGTCATCGAGATCAGCAAAACCAGTCGGCACCCCCCTTAAACCACCCGGATTTTTGTGAAGTTCGTCTAAACGATCAAATGATTCAGAAAGAATTGATTTAACAGGAACGAATGCTTGGGCCAAATGCTGCTGAGACAAAGAAAATATATCTTGCTCTGCTTTATCAAGTACCTGGGCGGTACCGACACCCTCGTCTGTTGCCATTTCCACAATTCTCAAGGCTGATGAGATTAGCTGTCTTTTGACAAAGAGGTCTTTCACAATCTTGCCATAGTGAACGATGTTTGCTGCCGTGGCTATTTTATTTGAAAGTTGAGCCAAATATGTCGCTCCGCCCACATCTTTTATCTTTTTTGTTCGCTTCAATTTTTCTCCGAGCGTAATAACATCAATCGGCTCTCTGGATTCGTAAAGAGCTAGCATCGCCTCAAAGATGTCTCGGTGGCGATTGTCATAAAAATGTTCCGGGCGTAGAAATTCAGAGATCTCAACAATCGCATCCTTATCTATAAGAACTGCTCCAAGGACTGAAACCTCGGCCTCTTCGGAATGTGGCGGCAGCTTTGCCTCTATTGCCATATGAAAAAGGATAAATTATTAACGAAAAAGGAAGTCAGCCCGTTTTTCTTTCGAGCAGTATTATCTGAAGGGTGTCGGGTAATTTCTCCTTTGTTATTATCAACTTAGGTAAAGGGGTTACAGAACTGGCACCAATTTGGCTTAAAAAAGGCTCAACCGGTGTTAATTGCGAAAAATTATCCTTATTCATTCCCTCCACCAGGTAATGCATGGGGATCACAATTTTTGGTTCAAGCTGGGCGACAACCTCTGTGGCCGCTTTAGCATCGATAGTAAAAAAACCGCCAACCGGGAGCAAAAGGACGTCAACATTCCCTATCTCCGTCAGCTGCTTATCTTCAAGTCTATGTCCCAGGTCCCCCAAATGACAAAACTTAACCCCTTCGAAATCAACTACAAAGATCGTGTTTTTTCCTCTTTGATTACCCTTCTCTTCATCGTGGAAAGCCGCCACCCCAAAGATAGAGACACCCTGAACTTCATACTCGCCGGGTCCCTGAATTAAAAAAGGCGTATTACCGTCCACCCCGACTACATTGGTAACTGCATTATGGTCCGAGTGATTATGTGAAACAGTAACAATATCTGCCTCAACTTTGGAATATTTTAATCCAACCAGCTGACTGTCGTACGGGTCCATCACCATCTTGGCGGATTTACCTCGAAGATAAAAACTTGAATGTCCCAACCATAAAATATCCATATCGCCCAAAATCTTAACACTTCGAACCGTCGGCAGCAATGAGATAAACTTGACTGTTAGCGCAAAGTGATAATGTCACCCCGGTGAGCAAAGTAGAAATGTCACCTTTTTAAGAAGTAGTCTTACCCCATAAGGTAAATGATTGGGGGTGA